>Ga0265798_10001263_pt1 | contig 39790 bp, 45 predicted proteins | sample P3T30metagenome_FD_192430 | JGI IMG/M metagenome (GOLD analysis project Ga0265798, IMG submission 192430) | Plant litter microbial communities from East Loma Ridge, Irvine, California - P3 T30 | ecosystem: Environmental > Terrestrial > Plant litter > Unclassified | place: USA: California...
ACCCCCCCCATGCCAATAATCAGCTACTCAAAGCCTGATTTGCAAGCTGCATGCGCCGTCCCCACCCGCCATAAATCCACCCCACCGCATCCGCCATATCATTATAATACGGCGCCCAACCTATCCCACCATCAGTTCAACAAAATCACATACATGCCTCACCCAACACACACATACATACCTTCAGGCGCAAACCCCCCCTCCTTATCCTTCAATTCCCCCCACGTCTTCTTCTCACTCAAACCAAGCTGCACAACCCTTGCCCTCTTCCCCCTCCGCGCGATGATCCTAACCTCACCCTTGAGCCCCTGATCAGGCATCGCGACGCGCCAATTCTCAATGACTTCGTGCCCAGGCACAGCAGCCCAATCCTGCATCACGCGCCCATCCTCCGTGACCTCACATCCCCTCGCCTCCCCCTGTTTCCGCGGCACAATCACCATCCTCACCCCACCCCCACTATCCCTCTCCCTGACCATCCCATCCCACCCCGCGGGCTGCATTTCCCTCTTCCGCCTATGATCATACCCGCTCGCCAAAAAATCCGTACAAGGCGTAATATACGTCAACTCGCGCCACGCATCGCTCTGCAGCAGCGCCTCGATGTCAAAGTACGTCGTGACGTCGCGCCAGCCGTCGCCTAGCCCGAAGCCGTGCCAGCAGTCTTCTACAACTAGCGTGTCGAGACAGAGGCCTGGGAGGAGGGTGAGCGCGTTGGCGAAGAAGTAGGTTGGGTAATAGGTTGCGGGGCTGGATGTGTTGTATAGGGGGAAGGGGAAGGCGCGGAGACGGATGTGGCGGAGGCGGGTTAGGATGCGCTGATCAAGGGAAAGGAGTGTTTCTAGGAGGGTTTCGGTGCTGCGGAAATGGAGGGTGATGTTTAGGGGGAGGTGCCGCCAGGATTCGGCGAGGAGTTGCTTGTTTGTTTGGAGGAGGGATGTGCGGTGTGAGGGGGAGGCGGGCGTGCTGGGGGTGCGGGCGTGCGTGAAGCCGTGGCGGATGGTGTAGCTGCTAAAGAGGAAGCCGTAGATTAATTCGCGTAATTCGACTGGAAGTGTCAAGAGCTTTGGCGTCGACATGGTAGGGTCAGGCAGCTTGTCGCGCCAGTGGTTGATGTCGCGTGGTGGAAGCATGGATGCGTGCGAATGTCTGGGAGAGGATGAAGCAGGAGCCGAGGAATGCTTTGGTGTTGGCGACGACCCCGCAGAATGGTGCTTTTGAAATGCTGAGACGAAAGTAACGTGGAATCGCGAGTTTGGTTCTGATGACAGCTTATGTATTCCTTCCGCTGACCGCCGTCGGCATGTGTTACGCTTGATTGGGATGACGTTGGGCTTGCGGAGCAACCCTCCTGCTTAGCGCATCCCAGATCCCACCGAACGGTACACCGACCGCAAGCGGTCAAGAAAGATAACGGCCCTACGCATGTCATTAGTCTTTTTGGATGACACGTGAGTGCCCGCATTGATGGCGTGGAGTCTTGTGGGGCCTCGACCGCTGCAGGTTGGCAACTTTCTGCATTGTGGTTCGCTAACACTAGACGCTCTATGAATGGTCATGCTTTGTTTAGGGGAGTATCGTCAACGCAGCCAAACCTCGTCATCGCAAGTCTTCTCACACGTCTCCATCGCACACCTTTTCACACACCTCGCAGGCGCACTTCATCTGCTCCCATCTGCGTCGTGTACTGGCTCTGATGGGCCGTCCTGGCTATCTTGGGTGATTGTCCGCACTTGCTCGTCATCCTCAGTCTAGCTTGGATCTTCCACGGATCCGCTGCTGTTCCTCTTGTATTTTCTTCTGCTGCCATTGCCATTCTACCAGCACGGGTAGGAACTGCCAGAGATCGAACTCAGGCCACAAGCACTTCAGAAAGACAATGGAGGTCTTTTCGTGACACTGCCAGAGCATGAAGTCACTCAACCGCTCAACTCCCGAAGTACGAACGAGCAGATCCAGTGGCGGATTGTCTGCTGTCATCATGTTGTCGGTCAGTGTCTGGGCACTGATTGACTCGGGATCCAAAAAGTTCGCGTCACGCTGCGATTCTTCTTTCTCCGAGGAGTTGATGGCCGTGGACGCAGATGAAGAGGACGCCGCATCTTCTGTGTGATTGTTCGCATCTTTGGAGGCAGGCGAAGTTGACCGCGACGCAGGCTGTTCAGCTCCTCCGCCCGTTCCGTCCTCCAGCATCTGCTTCCGAAGATGTTGCGTAATATGCGACTCGGAAAATGTGCGTTTCGAGGGCGTCGCGAGGTTGTGCATGGGTGTGCTGTAGGTCTCGACGGTCTTCATGACAGCGGTGGTGATCTCGTCGCGCGAGGTGTAGGGAAAGCAGACGTTGAGGACAGCTCTGCGCAGCGTTAGTGTAGTTTGACACAGTGTAGGGCTTGCTTTTATACTTCTTGTTGTGTGCGGTCAGTGCGACTGCCTTGTCCACAGCCGCCAAAACGTCCTTGTTTACTAGGTCGCGTTGACCCAGAACGCGGATGGATGCGCCGTAGCGATCGAGGAGGGCGCCGTGCTCGGAGAGTTGCTCCAACTTGACCTTTGCCATGGACATGAGCGCGTTGACTTCGTGCTTGGAGCGCTTGAAGTTCTCGATGCTGAATGCGTAGACGGTTACGACCTTCACGCCCGTCTTGTAGCATACTTCAAGAATCTGAAAGCCAGTCAGCATACATGAGCGAACCACATCATCAGTGCTGCATACTCGCGCCAGTGACTCAAAGCCCAGGTTGTGTCCTTCCACCGTCTCGATGTGGTGATTCCGAGCAAACCGCCTGTTGCCGTCCATAACGAACGCGACATGCTGGGGGATTGGGCCCTGCTTGAGGGAGCCTATGAGAAGTTCACGCAGTTGCTTAATAGTCCACGCGACAGGAGGCGATGTTGCGAACCATTTGTGAATGCGGGAGTCGTGCAGCGATCCCATGGTAGGAATTGTTGAGGGCACTGGTTTGGGCGGTATGACTTAGGTGCTTCGGAACTAGGTACTGGAAAATGCTACGGTGAAGGACAGTGCGATATCAACAGGCTGCAAGGGATGGCGACACAGTAAGGAAACAGGGTGTCATAAATTGGGAGGCATGCTGTACGAGAAGCGCAGTCAATGGCAAGATGCTACGTAAGAAGCTCAAGGCGCAGGTGAGCCCTGACGCGGTCCCAAGAGACGACTCGGAAGTAACTTCCTGGTTTGTGGCTGAGCGGCGTGGCTCGTGCTAGTGTGACTAAGCAGCATTTCCCTGCATTCTTTGCCGGCAAGCCGCCCTTCGACAAACCACCACGACTGGAGCCTCTTTTGCCGCGTCATCAGAGCGTCTCCTCCACGTACGCTTGCTCTCCTGCGCTGCTATTGTCTTTTCTCCAAACCACCGTCATGGCCGACGAGGCTCCAAGAGACGCCGTGCAGCTTGCCGAGCAGGTCGCTGAGGGTTTCGCAGCCCTCAGCGGAGAATACCAGATCCTCTTCGATCAGCAGAAGCAGCTGGAGAGCAAGCTATCGTGGGCCAAACAGCAGGTTAGTGACAGCCCTTCTTCCTCCCTCCCTTTCGTGATGAACAACTTTAGCTCTAGACCTGCAGCTGCTTCGCGGCTCTGACAGACAAAACCACAGCATACCTGATCTTAACATACTGCACATTGCCATCTTGCACTACTCGCTCATGCAGAGGCTGACCTATAACAGTACCTAGACTTATTGAAGCGCATCACACCGAATACGCTGTCGCAAGATCACCTTACGTTTCTGCAGGATCTGGAGCGAGTGGGCGATGAGCAGCCACGACTTCACCTAAATCTCGTCGAGCAGCTAGCACAATGTGACGATGTAGAGCGAAAGGGTCGTGCTGTTGTTCTCAGGCAAGCCGAGGTCGCTGCGGCCACTCTTCGTGGTGCTGCCAAGTCTGAGGTCAAGATATGGAACGGGCAGTCTGCGGATGTTGTTACGCCTCTACCGCGTATCCAAACTGATCACAACTTGAAATCTCCACTAGAGCAGGACTTCACGATAGCCGGCACCCCAAGCAAACTCGGCTGCCCTTTTGCATCGACTAGTGGCAGAGGCAGCCCACTGGCCACCCCTCGCAGCTCAACCTCACGTCTGAGTTTGCGCGGACGGCGCTCGAAGCGGCCTTCGTTCACTGATCCGATACGTGCAGAGATTTGCGGCAACGACCGCCCCCCCTCACCCTCCGTCGTCGCGTCGGGTTCAGCTGCAGTGTGCCCAATTCGGTTTCTCGACCAGCATGATCCTGAAGAAGTCGCCAAGTACTTCGAAAAGCACAAGCACGAGCTTCCGCGAAGCCATGAAGTCTGCATCACTCGCTTCCAAAGCAGCCAGGAAAGCATCGAGCAGTTGGATAGGAAATATGGCAATTTGGTCAACATGATTCAAGGACTGGGCCAAAAGCACCAAGAATGGCTTCCTGAAGAACCCGAAGATGTCATTGAGGAGGAGCCAGAGGTGGAGGTGCTGGCTAACCCGAAAGCCGACGCCTCGGTGGAGAAGTGGGCCAAAGCTGTCTCAGCAAGCTTGCAGGACGGTAGTCAGGAGGAACCATCAGCTGTCGTGGATGAGACAAGGATCGCGCACTTCGACCGTCCCATGAATGAAGTCAGGGTCGGTGAGTCCCCAAGTCGACCATGGGGCATTACTATCCCTCCCAAGTACACAGACCGTCACAGTTCGTCTTCGGCTGGATCAGTTCCCACAGCATCTCCACCCATACCCCTCCGGACTGATCGACCCATCGGCGAAACACCCAAGAAAGCCGGTAGATGCCCCTTCGATCACCAAGCTATGGGTAAAACGCCAGACCGCAATACTTCACAGGCAGCGCCTCAACAGTCAAAACAACCATCACCGCCACCTCCAGAGCCTCGTCCGCAGCCTCCGACACAGCAACAAGGCGCTAGACGGCCGCATAGCCCTGCGGCTATTCCACAAATGGTTTTCAACGGACCCGTCTTCCTCGGTTACCCTCCAGATCAGCTGCTCACACTTCTACAAAACAGCAATCTAGGCGCATCACTGAGATGAACCGACTTTCGGTGGCATGCAACATTTAGCGAAACATCTGGTGAGGTATTGTATTGTAATTGCATGGTAGGCGCCAGCATATTGTTCATGGGCGCTTGGTATTTCAGCCCGTTCTTAGACTCAAGTTGGTTCAATTCGCGTGTCTCGTCATTTTCCTTCTTCTGCCACTCAGTCGTGACGTGCCGTCGTTGTTTGGGAACATTGGTATGTTCATGGCCTGGCTGTCTGCTCTTATTACTGTTCTATTGCTAGGCTTCGGTGGGGACATCATTTCTGCTTCAGATCCGTGATCCACGTTCGTACAGCCTTTGCACTGTCGTGTGCTGCGCGAAACACTTCTCGATGTTAGCCACTACAGTTTTGACGGGCAGGACCACTGACGCTGTCGCTCGTTCTCATCTAGGCCACGCATGAAATCTGCGCCCTCGCCTAGAGCACCGCGTGGGTTGTGAGCCTGATCGGCAATCACTGCCGCCCTGGCTTTGTACGTCTGCTGAATGTCAGTTGTTTGAGCAATCATTATTTAGGCTGCAACAACTTACGTCGCTCAGCACCTCGATCATTTCTTCTTCCTCAAACAGTTCCAAGATCCTCGCGCCGAGATCGTAAAAGTGCGGTGCAAGGGCTCGCAGATCGACAGTCCGTGGATCAGCCTTCAGAGCGTTGAGCACGCGTGGTGACAGGGCAGCGGGTGGGTCGAGCGTGACAAGCGAAGATGTGTTGAGACTCTGACTGCAGCGTTTGAGCACGTGTATTTATAGGATTGTAGATCATAGATACCTCAATGCAAGCATCTCTCCCAACCAGAGAGGCAATTCAACCTTTGATCCCTGCTTCACGTCGCCACTCATGTTACCCTCAAGGAAGCCAAGGCCAGGGACCGTGAGCTCGAAAGTACATGGTACTTTCTGGGCGTCGGTGAGAATCGCGTCAACAGAGTAGTAAGAGCTCATTTTGATTTTGGCTGATGATGCTTAGCATGTGATACACGGTGTTGGCATGAAAAATGCTCGAGTACGTGTGAGTTGAGCTGCTGTGTAATGCTCTCAACGACGTGTCGCGTGTCGTGCAACGAAGCTGTAATTTGCAACGAATATGCAAGGAGAAAGAACAGGGCGAGAGAGTATGTGCATGCGCGGATACAAGGCGAGCTGTCATTTCAGAGGAGTGAATTGGTCCGCTTACCGTGTTTCTCGCCGCTTCTGTGTTGCGCGTCGTGCGTTGCCTGGAGATAGTGTTTGCGAGTATATAGCGCGTGTACGTCCAGCCTGGAGCTCGACTTGCACCTCCTCTCAGGCACCACACGTGAGCGATATCCCCTCAAGTACTGTCAATCTGGTGTTTCTCGCAAACACTTATTCACACTTCACGCTCTTGAGGCTGTTGTCGCGATTCGCCGCACTCGCGTATCGGAGGTAAGCTCGCCGTCTGCCCATAGCTCCCATCGTCAACGAACCGCGCGGGAGGACCAGGCGGCTGCGTGCATGAACGACGACTTCACTGTGGCACCCGAGCTAACACCTGCCTCCATAGCTCCTTCCAGTATTTTCACTCACAACACTCAACCCTACATCAATCCAGTACGTCACGACCGCGCGAGCTACACACACTTTCACCCAGTCTCCGGCTACTCGCCGCAACCCAAGTCCAGCCCGCAAGTCACGCAACAGCATTACTAACGCACCGTCACACAGACTTCAAGTCTCTGTAGCTTCCAAGTGTGCATTGATAGTCGCATTCTTTCATGACCGCTAGCCCTGGGCATCTCTCAACCGCGCCTTGAGCCCCCTCCACTCACCCCGCCACACCTCCACTTCTCCACGGCACCATGGCTGCCCACGACCGAATATCGCAGCTCATGGGCGCCCTTGACTCGGCGGCAGGTCCCGACACGTCTCGTGCGACTTCACCAGGCGGTGGCTGGCGAGCGAACGGCACAGAGGAGCGCGACCGCCCGCGAACATTCCCGTACTTCAGATACTTGCCGTACGAGACGGAAGAGCACAGCGAGCGCGAAGCGAGCCTGGACACATGTCTGAAGCATCTCTACATCGCCGTGTCCGCTGGAGACTTTGCGCCGGGCGCAGTACATTGGACACGTGAGATCCGCGGATGGCTGTCGCTCAAGTTCGACCTCCCCCGCGCCACGAGGATAAAGCTCGTGAACCTCTACTACGAGCTCGCGCTGGCCCCTGGGCTGGACTACCTCGTGGCCGAGCGTTTCGCGAGCATGTTCATGGTGTTGACTAAGTAAGTAGCAAGTCTGGTTCTGGACCCACAGCAACTGACATTTGACAGGCGTAAACACTATCTCCTCTTCGGGAAAGACCTCGTCCTTGATTGGCGACCGCTGTTCCGCGAGCTCAAGCTCTTCGTCCTCCCATCAGAGTCGGGCGGCGCACACCCACCGAATGTCAAGCGCAACATCCGCACCTTGACCAAGATGTGCACGTTCGCACAGGTGTACTTCGACCCCAAGGAGATACCAGCCATGTTCGAAGAGATATTACCATTCTTCAGCACCTCCTTCAGCGAGGGCGCTTTTGTGGTGGTCGGGCTGCTGAACCTGATACTTCCTACACTGCCGGCACCAGAGGACATGCCTCAGCTACTGCCCCAGGAGTACCTCCCTACCTTCTTCCATCTGTGGTCGCTGGTCAACCGATCACGCTTGTTCGACTCACATTTCATCGATACCCTGTCACGGCTGTCCAGGGACAGCCTGACCACAACGCATGTGCCTTTTTCGCAGTACGGTGTCTTCACGGGCGAGCAATGTTCGTTGATCTTCACTGCGATTCTGAGGCTGCTCGAGATTCCAGTGGGCCAGGCAACATCCCCATACAGCAGTACTGTAGATTTGGGCGCTGGCTTAGCAGTCATGCTCGACCGTGATCCGCGCAAGCACCCGATAAGCCATCACATCGCTCGCACCATCGGCTACTCGCTCTCACCAGCATGTGATGACGACTCTGATTCTGTGTTGAGCAAGCTGGAGGGTCTTATACAGGGTGTTGAGACGTTCTTCCATCCCTCCAACTCCGGTAGTTGGACGAGACCGCTGGCGCAGTTCGTGTTCTACCTCGCTGACTTCTTCGTCCTGCGTTGGAACCGCGAGCACAGTGGTGAGATGAACACGCCCGAGGACCGTAGACTGAACGATGCAGTTAAGCGGCGTTTTGTCCTCTGCTTGCGAGAGGTCACGTTCATGGGCATCTTCTCCAAGAGTGACAAGGCTGTACAGTACGCTCTGTCGACTCTACAGAGTCTGGCTTATTTGGAACCAAATCTCATTCTGCCGGGTGCACTGCAGAAGATCTATCCTGCGATGCAAGGACTTGTTGAGGTACATCGAACAATATCCTCGATTCGTGCGTTGCATATGTTGTCAAAGACAATGGCTCGGACCAAAGGCTTTCGGTGCCACGTCACCACAGCGCTCGGCCTTGCGCTACCTGGTATCGACGCAAACGACTTGGAAAAGACGCTACACACACTACAATTTGTGCAAGGCGTCTGCTACCTCGTACCCTTCCATGATCTTACCAAGACGAAGAAGGTGACGGGTGACGAAACTACTAGTGGAACATCGACGCCAATGGACGCTGGTGGTGACACAGGGCTTGCGGTGCAATGGATCACAGAGCAGGTTGAACGACTAGAGAACGCCCATGGCAACATTGAAATCGACTACGACCAGGAGTTGAGCGATGAAGATGAAGCTATGATTCTTCGGTCTTCTACAACAGGCCTCAACGAATTCCTCATTTCGTTCCTGGGTCGTGTGTTCACACTCTTGGAGAATCTGCCAGATGCTTCGCGAGTGCGTAGCGGATCTCCTGAGGAGTTTGTCGTTAACCATCTTCCAGCTGCATTTACACCGCTGCTTGCAGCGCTTTCACCTGAGCTGTATGATGTTGCACTGGACAAGATTGCACACTTCATATCAAATCATGTCATCCATCAAGCCCGAGATGCCATTGCTTTCATCTGTAACAGTCTTGTCAAGATCAATCCTCAGAAGGCTCTCAAGCGTTTGTTGCCGCACCTCTTCGCCGGTATTCGCACCGAGATCGAAGACATTGGTGCTGGCTCGACGCGGACAACAGGAGCGGAAGTACTTCCTCGCGACCGCGCACTTGTTTGGAATCTCTACATTCTGGGCATGTGCGTTGTGCACGTCGGAGATGCTGTTCTTGAGTGGAAGGACGAGCTTTTGGAGATGGCCGAGTACATGCAGCAGCGGTGCCGTGGAACACCGACTATTCATGTTTCGAGCTTCATCCATCACCTCTTGCTCAACCTTACTTGTACATATACCGTTGACTACTCAATCTACGAGCAGGACGAGCTTGAGAAGGGTCTCTCCACCGAGTCTTGGATCAGACAGATCGACGTGCAGAAGCTCAACATCAAGTGGCACACTCCGAACAAGGAAGAGATTGACTTTGCCGTCCAACTCTTCGAAATTCATGCCAAGAGCTCTATGAACGCGCTGACATCTCTCACATCGTCAGAGTCTCCTATCAAGCGCGAGGGCACTGGCAAAGACTGGTCAGACGATGTCGCTAGGAACCTCATTCTATTGAGACTGATCATCTCTGGTATTTCTGTACTATTCGACGTGCGTCACGATCAAGCCGCTGAAGGCAGCACTGCCGATGATAGCGACTCGGATGCTGATGCGATGAACACTGAAGGCATCGATGATGACGCTGGCCTGGGTGAGGCTGAGGACGAAGAAGTCAAGCCCACCTTTCAGTACGAGTCTGGCTACCCTCTGAAACGAGGGGATCAAAACTACAATCTCATCCATGAACTTCGCCACCAAGTGGGTGAGGTTCTGCACACAGTGCATCAGTTCCTCATCGAGAAGCAACCGGATGACGTTCCGTGCTTCAACGCACTGTACAACGCATACCGCTCATGGTTCATCGACGTCGGTATCGAGCGCACTGCCCATGTCCTGGACAGAATAACAAGACTTCTGGAAAATGACGAGCGCCCGTTCAAGCTCAGTGGGCTGAGGAAGCAGTATCCACGCCCATTGTTAGTCCGACGCGCGAACGTGTATCATCTACAGCGCTTACGGCACAATGCAAACCCTCGGCCAAAGACCGATTTGGACATGAAACTATTGCTGGATCTGGCCGAGTCGAGCGTCTCGGTGTATACCGAGATCCGGCGGACTGCTCAGACTGCGAATGAATCAGCGGTTAAATGCGTGCTCGGCGCTCGTCCACATGTCATTCCTCCGTTGCTGAACGCCTTCGTCAAAGCTGTGGATGAGAACGACTATCCTCGCATCAAGGGTGCTATGTTCTCCCTCCTCTACGGAAGCCTGGCCAAGACCATCAGCCGCGATTGGCGCTTCACTCCTCGCTTGATCAAAGCTTTCATCGAGGTGACAGGTGCCGACAAGCCTTCCGTGCAGAAGCTGGCCACCAATGCCACATACCAGATCATGGATATGGGCAAAGCTATGGAGCGTATGGTCATCCTTGACAAGGACGTCGTAGAGTCTATTGCCTATGTTATCGACTCAGCGGACGACGAGGTCGTTCAACAGAAGGTGACGAAGCGACGAGACTATATCAAGAAGAAGCGTGCTCGCATCGAAGGCAAGAAGGCCGATTTGACCAAAGAGCTGGTGGTGATTGCTAGCACTTCACATTGGAAGAAAGTGCAGCGGACGGCAGCAATCATTTGTAACCTAGGCATGCGCTACGACACGATCGCCTCTGACGAGATGATTGATCTTCTCACAAAGGGCTCTATCGATCAACATCCGAGCTTACGCGCGCTGTACGCAGGTGCATTGGTAGGCTTGTTCTCAGTGGTCACGACACGCGCCATCACTGGCCACAGCTACGAGAAATACCTGCTTGGTGAAGAGGACTTACCTGACAAGATCACGGTTCCCACGAAGCGAGATGACCCCAATTGGACCGAGGAGCATCTGGCATCTTTCGCACAGCCAGAAGCCAAGTACTACATCGACTTCGACTACCCCGGTTGGCTTGTCTGGAACAAGACCATGCCGGGCTTCCTGCCAAATGCGGCGCAGCTGGACTTCGACGATGTCGAAATGAGCGTGCGCAAGAAAATTGGAAAGCATTACACCCGTTCGTGGTTCTCAAACTACTTTGCTTTCATGAAGCAGGAGCCTCGCGATACTACCGCCGATCGCTTCCGAATGTCCATGGCCATGCTACTCACGCACTCCTTCGATCTTGTCTTCTCTGGCCTCACAGAAGCTACGTTTGAGGATGTCAAGGACCTTACGCAATCAGTCTACGGAGATGGCAGCGATAAACACCAGCACCGTGCGACAGCCGAGATCATGGCTGCTCTACTGTCTTGTGTGCCTGATCTTAAGGCCGAACAGCGTCAGGAAATCTGGGAATACGTCTTCCCGATCATTCGTGGCATTTTCAATGACGGCCTGACCCCCGAAAACGCCGGCTACTGGACTACATTCCTGCATGTTGTGCTCCAGGCCAAGGATCCTCGACGCGGATGGCCTCTGGTGGACTGGCTCGCGAGCCTCCGTCTAGACATGGACTCCAACGCTGCGTTCAAAGAGAGCTCGAAGATACATCTCCTGACGCAATGCATATCAGATGCTGGCTGGCATTTCCGCCTCGAGAAGCCGATCTTGGAGGACTTCATGCAACATCTTGATCATCCTTACAAGGGCGTGCGCGAAGCTATGGGCCAGACGATTGCGACTATCTACCGAACGCGATATCACGAGTCGTACAAGGATGTCGCTACTCTGATGAAGGCACAGAAGGATGCTTCATCAATTGGTGTCCGTCCCTACGAGCCTACTGAAGAGTTCTCTAAGACTATCACCACTGTGTTTGACCGTCTAGAAGCCTGGCGCCATCAGCGTCCCGCTGGCCAACAGACGCCTTCATCGTACACATCTGGCGGCAAGACGGTTCTACTATGGCTAGACTCCACCCTGTCGTCCTACGAGTGCACATCCCTCATCAAGTTCTTCCCTGACGTGTTCATGGAGCAACTCCTCCACATGATGGACATCAAAGAGGACCCTGAGCTACAGTCCCTTGCCTATCACGTCTTCCGCCACATGCCCAACATTCCCCATCGGCAAGGCGAAGACGCCGCTTTCATCGCCGCTCTGATCCGCATCGGGCGTAACGCGACGAGCTGGCATCAGCGCCTTCGAATCCTGATCAACATCCAGGTCCTCTATTTCCGCCGATTATTCCTTATGAGCGAAGAGCAACAGCAGAACATGTTCGAATGCGTCTCCGCCATGCTCACAGACGCCCAACTAGAAGTCCGCATGGGCGCCGCCACAACCCTATCCGGCATGATCCGCTGCTCCCCCACCGCGCTCCGCGACCGCCAAGTCTCGACGCTCAAGGAGCGCTTCACCACTCAGCTCAGCAAGAATCCGCTACCCAAGCGTCGCAATCCTGGCACGCCGACGCTCGAGCAGGGTAAACTGGTTTTGACGCGCCATGCTGCTGTGTTGGGTCTCGGCGCGCTCGTCCAGGCGTTTCCGTACCAGAGTCCGCCGCCTGCGTGGCTGCCTGATGTGCTGGCTACGTTGGCGCGCAAGGCGGCTGCTGATCCTGGTATCGTGGGGAAGAGCGTGAAGACGGTGCTGGCAGACTTCAAGAAGACGAGGCAGGATACTTGGCATGTTGATGTTAAGGTGAGTTTTTGATCCGCGATTCACGGGTTGGTATGGGGCTAATGGACTTTATAGGCCTTTGAGCAGGAACAGTTGGAGGATTTGGAGGGTGTGCTGTGGAAGAGCTATTTTGCTTGAGGGTGTGGGGATGTGGGTGTGGGTGGGATGCATTGGTTGCGAGGTGATAAGATGAGGGCAAAGCTTGTTTGTGAGGTGTACGGAAAGATGAAGGAGATGTCAATGTCTTCGGAGCAAGGAATGAAATGATGAATGATACGAAAATACATGATGGAATTGAATTGCCGAAGCCTTCACATGTCGTTGTCCCTCACATGTCGTCGGCTATAAAATATGTTTCGTATATTCTACCTTGGGGCTCAATGTGAAGTAGAATTCTGGATGCCTCATTTCCAAATTCGCGTCAGTGAGAGAGTTTTCTGTTTGCAAATTCAAATATACCAGGAGTTCAGTACATGATGCACATTCTGCGTGTAGTGCATTTTTGAAGTATCTACCGGTCATCAGGCTTGGTGACGAAGTTTGAAGCGCAGCGACGAAGAGGTCAGACTTTTGCTGTATCCTGTTCGCATGGGTTGTTCGTCTGTGTATCGGTAGCATCTGGCGTCGCTGGCGTATCCGTCAAAAAGTTCAAACACCCTTCCTGACAACAAGACACAGTCACCGCGTCCATTCTCGGAAAGCCTGCAAACCTCGTCGTTCTCGGTACCTATTTTGATAGCTTCAACCGAGAAGATCCAGTACATGGCCGCTCACCCGGCACGTACGACGGTGGGTCTGGCACTGTCACTATCATGGAGGCGTTCAGAGTGCTCTTGACTGACAAAAGGATCGCACAAAAGGAGAACGAGAACATCATTGAATACCACTGGTACGCGGCCGAGGAGTTTGGAGGTCTTTGCAGACTACTCGCGGAGCGGAAAGCTCGTCAGGGCTATGGTACAGCAGAGTACGATTGGTAAAGTGGATCCTGATATTCCTGAAGTCATTGGTCTCATGACCGACTTTGTCGAGCATAAACTGGTGGACTTTATCAAGAAGGTTGTTACTTCGGTCAGTGGTGTAGAGATCTTATGGGACAGATCTCGGCTGATGTTGTGAAGTACTGCGACATACCGTACCTCGAGACAGAGTGCGGTCGTCCATGCTCTGATCATGCGGCTGCAACGGCGTTTGGATACCCTTCTGCTGCTGCTGCGGCAAACGAGTCCGAGGCTACGAGATGGGAGCTTCTTCACTCTGAGGATGATGATATCGGCACTATCAGGTTTAGTCACTTGCTCGAGCATGCTAAGATGAGTGTTGGGTTGGCGTATGAGTTGGCGTTTTTGACTGTTTTGTAATTGTGATGATAGGAGATCGAAGGGCGTGTGGTCTAAGTGGACGGAGTAGAACGACGACAGTGCAATTTGGGATGCGCAACGATTGTAATGGAATTATGAAACAAATCCTTTGATCGAGACCTTTGCGTGCTGACTGCCGTATCAAGTCAGCTTTTCCTTTCCCTACCGGCGCCCTCTGTCGGACATTTGTTGACTTTGTTCCTTTCCAAGCCTTCTAATTTCCACATTGCAGATGTTTGCACAAGGGTACGAGTCGGTTCGGTCGGCGCATTTGAGCAACCGACACTCGAGTCTACCAGCCGTTGCGTGTTTGAGTCGCGCACGTCTGCTTTCAGTACTGTGATTCCCGACTACCTTCCTCCTTTCATGCTGTCCCTGTCCGTTGTAATCGCAGTCAGGCTAGCATTATGGCCTGCGAAACAACAGTCGCGATTAGATCTACATACGGAATACGACCCGCGCGCGTTGCGAGATGGAAGCTTGACTCGCGGGCCGACAGCCTAGCGTGGGACGAAATGCAAGGTCGGCGCAAGGAACGTGGCACGCGCTGCTCCGAAAGTCGTGATTCGACGGGTCGCGCAGTGCTCCACGCGAAGAAAAAGCAAGAATACGCGCATTCGGCTAGATGCTGTGGGCGTCTTTCGGCAAGAGACACGTTTAGACGGTTTTTGTGTCACGTCAGGACTCAGCAGGGCTGATGGTGATGTTGATGCTATCAGCAGAAGGCTCTAGGTTTTGAAAGGAGCATGGTGAGGAGAAGACAGGGAATACTTACGGCATTGTAGAGATTGGTGTCAGCATTGCAGATGTCGAGCTCAACAGAGTACCTGGATCTGTGCCGTATAAGCGCAATCCTTCGAACCTTGCAGCTGTAACGAAGCCACAATGACTGGCTCGGCCAGCCATTACTCAAGAAAAAGACAACGCCATGGTCTGCAGCCGTTGCAATCTTCACAGCAAGTAACGTTCTTGTGGACATTCGGCGCAGTGGCTTTTGGACTCGAGGAGCGAAAGAAGCAATGACCGTGTTACGTCGGTCATTATGGAGCGCAGCGAAACACCTACCCAAAGCGTTGTACCACTGCCATGGAACATTCTATGCGGCCTCAAATGGAAAGATCATGCAGCAACGGCTTTAGTGCATTTTGGCGCCCTTCAGCTTATCACCTTTCCATCATGCTCAAGGTCGCTCCACCCTGCTCAACAGCGGACACCTCGCTGCACCATCATTGGATGTCAGAAAGATATCTGTCAAGGATGTCAATGCAGGTCAACCTGTCGATACGAGCAACAGCCAATGGGCACGACTCAAGATGTCCCCCGCGTTCCACCTTAGACGAGTTCGGATCTTCACCCTGGTCAGTCCGCGCGTGGCTGCCCGGCTGGTAAGTCAGGGTAGCACGGAATACTGCCTGGAAGCGGCTGAAGTGACCAGGCCGTTGGAGAAAAACAGCGGGAAGGGGCCGTTCAGGCAGTTTAACTACTCCCGCGTCGCCTCACCATTTGGGGCCCGCTTTCTGGACGCCGCTGCGTACTCTCGCTCTCTTTTTGCTTCGACCTCTGGACACGATCGTGATGGTATGAACATATTGGGAAGGAGGAATCAAGGAAAATAGGATCATGGCGGAAAATAAGCATCGCTTCGAGATCGAGAACGGGAAGCAGATCGCGCTGCTCGTCGCCCCCGCCCTAGGATTCGTGTTGGCTGCGTTGTCAGTGGCGGCACGATGGTATACGAGGAGTGTGAGGAGGGTGAACACTGTGACCGAGGATGCGCTGTGTCTCGCTGCACTCGTAAGTCTGGCACAAACGAGTGGGAGCTGGCAGTATGGAACTGACTTTCTCAGGCTATGAGCTTCGTGGTGGTGACATTGGTCTACATCCTGGTTTTCTTGTGTGGCGAGGGCATGACAAGCGACCAGATCAGAAGTGACCCTTCGAGGGACTACGAAGCCATCAAAAGATACTGGCTACGGGTAAGCTTGAGGCATGAGGAGGCCACTGGCTGGATGTTGAAGACTCACATACTCCCAGATGCAATTCGCCCTCGATATCTGCTGGGCGACATCCATTGCGACCATTCAACTCGCCTTCGTCAGGTTCTACGTGCGACTCTACGAAACAAAACCGCTCGCGAAGACAGCATGCTACGTGTCGATGACTCTGATTGGCGTTTGGTACATCTGGTCGCTCGTTGGGTGGATCAACATGTGCCATCCGCCAGGCAAGTGCCAACTGCAAAGCAAGAAGTCGTGTATCATCATTGGGTCGCTCCATGTCTTCTTCAACGCGGTCATCCTCTTCGCACCGTTACCTGCCATTGTTGCAGCCCAGTTGCCAAAGCAGAAGAAGGCGTCGTTCCTCGTATTGTTCCTTCTTGGATGCTTGTAAGTTTGCCCTGCACACGCTGTATACATTTTGCTAATGGCCCCAAGCTGTACTATTCTTGCCGTCCTCCGTATCGACTGCGCAATCAGCATCTTCGGCGACGTCAATACCGACCCTATTGGCGCATCGTGGTGGCGCGTATGCTTCTCTCCCATCGAGATCGCTTTCGGTATCATCTGCTGCTGCGTTCCCAACGTCTCGCCCCGACCGCTCTGGCACCGCGAACGCCCCTCATTACCCACCGAAGGCACCGGTCTACGGCGCCTCAAGTTCCGAACAACGAGCGGAAGCTCATCCACCTCGAATCTAAATCCCGCAACTTGGGTCGGTGGACCCAAGACGCAGGTCAACGCGTTTGTGACGCTAGAGAACGGCACGAAAAAGATGGAAAAAGTGGGTGGGATTGGAGGCATAAAAGTAACGAAGGATTATCAACTGGATCGTGGGACGTGATTATGTGTACATGTAACGGAAGTTATGATACCCAAGAAAGCGGAATGCGATCCGTTTCGCCGAGTGTAGCAGAGCTTTGATGAGGATACGCTTTGCGACGTGCTGACTTTAGCCATCTAAGTCGCCTAGGTAATCTCTCTCCTCTGGATGTGTGATATTGGTTGGCATTGGAGCGATGTAAGGTCGAAGACATTGCAAATGAGTGCACAAACCTAGGGTGAAGGGTATGATTGAAGTTATGTGCAAGAACATGAAGGTGCAAGAGAAGGAGGAGATAGACAAGGAGTTTGAGGGTTTTGGTGATTAGATGATGTGCGGGGCTGGAGTATTTCGAGAGGGGATGGGGGTGGTATGTTGGAATAGCGGGGATGTGTTTGATATGCCTGGGAGGAAACTAGGGCGGGTATCGAAGAAGGACAAGAGAGTAAGTCACTCGTCCAATACTCGCAGGTAAGCACCCCGTGGCCTTCTCATGCATATCAACCCTTTCGTCTCAAGGCTTTGAGGTGCTGAACTATACTCATGTTGTGATTTGCTACCAGAACTAACGGCATAACTTCATCGTATCCTTCTTCTTTTAACGCCCCATACGTCCAGGCGGCCTGACTGGATCTTCATCCTCGTCACTCTCCAGCAACTTATTATAAGGCACACTCGCCTTCTCTAATCGTCCCGCCAAACTATCCACCTCATCCACCTTCGAACCCAACCTCGCTACTGCAGCTGCGTCCTCACCGAGCAACTCCTCCATCTCCAAGCCAGCGACAGTCTTCTTCTTCTCCTCCTTCGTCTTTCCTAGTATCTTCTTGTGCGCACCTTTCTTCTTGATGCCCTTGTTGTCTTTCGTCTCAGGCCACACCGAACCAATCGCCCCAGCCATCTGATACAATTCCTGCACAACACTCTCGACATCCTCGATGCGGATCCCACCCACTTCACCATCCATTTCAACCTCCTCCCGACGCGCCTTTGCATCCAACAGCAATTCTTCTACCGCATGCGCCTGCCCACTAGTCGCGCAGCTTAGAGCTGCGATAGCAGCATGGCACATCTGCTCGCATCCGATTCTTGCCGAACCAATTTTCCTCGATGATGCGCACCATGTTGCGCGTGTTGTACTTGTGCTTCATGTGCTCTGCGCTGGCGCTCTTGATAGCGGCTAGCGCAGCCAGGATGTCGACGTGCGGGAGCGTCAAGCGGAGTATGTTGCGGCGTGGGAGGGCTTCGCGACGGCGGAGTGCGCGGATGTGGTCTCGGCGACTGGAGCGGCCCATTCTTTGATGATAATTTAGCTTCTGGGCTTTTGATTAAGTGGTCGATAGCGCTGGGACAGTGGCAAAGCTCAGGTTCCTTCACTATAGCATGTATACGTACCCTCAGTGGCTTCTCAAGGCCCTTTTCCTCAAGGTACAGAACGACCTTCATCGCCCTCTCCGCCCTGACGCGCTCCTCCTTCTTGACGCCGATGAGTATCTTCTCGGCATGCGCGATATGAGCGAACTGCGACGGCCGGCCATCGCACGCGAAGAGCGGCTCGCCGTTGACATCGCACGGCCACATGTCCGCGAGATTGTGGCCACGGAAAGCGGCTTGCGCCTGCTCGATGAAGTGCTTCTCCTCCATCGACGGCGTGGCCATGAAGTTGGTGGCCGTTGCGCCGTACGCGGGCACGAAGAGCAAGAATACGCGCGCCATTTTGTCGAGGCTGTAGTGGTGTAGAAAATTTAATTGGAGAATTTGAGGTGCTGTTAGGGTAGGAAGCGTGGAATTGAGTTGCCAAAAGACTTTCTTTCCGAGCGTGATAGTGCGGATTTATTCGCTTGTTGGTTTTGGCCGTTTGTTGGAAAATCTTCGCGTTGGGGGTGAGAGTGAAAGGAGCTGGATGCGCGTAAACATTCGAGAATCTAACATCGACGCCAGCGCTGTAGCTCAGCTGCGGGTGTAAGTTCGTAGACGTCTGAAAATGAAATGCGTAGACATCATGGAGATGATGTTTGAAGACGATACCGCTTATGACACTCGACACCTACCTGGACAATTTTTTCATGAGGAGGCCTATGGCCCAAACGGCATCGTCTTTATTAGTCGAAATCTTCGTGTCTCCGGCATTTGCATGCATGCATTCGCAGAGATAAGAAGCAACAAACGACTAGTCGTTGCTTGTGCTGGAAGAAGTTGCGGTTCTCTGAATTTGCATACGAGCATTTTGCGTCGCGATGTAATCGTCTGGTGGATGTATGAACTTCAGGGTACGCTTCGTGATAATTGCCGGTAGACGACTTCGAGCGGACCCATCTCTTGAACAGCTCGTACAACTCGTTTCGGCCGCAGAATGCCCACCTCTTCCGAATTAAGCGTTACCGTCCTGCGGTTAGTCGTCAAGCAGATGACGCTGGAGCAATGTAGCAGCGGTAAGTTTTATCATTTACATCCAGCCTTCGACCTTACAATGAAGATCCACTGACCTTTCAAGACCTCATTAAGTACCGCACCCAGCACGCTGACCTCGACCAAGCCCACCAAAACATCCGTGCCGAGTACAGCACTGCCCTCCGCGCCGCCACTCCCAGAGCCGAGCACGCTCGTACTGCCCATCAAGCCCACGGCACCGAGAACAAACATAACATCGACCCACTCCTGGATGCCTACGGAGAGGAGCAGGAAGCCAACGCTGCCCTCGATGCTGCCAAGGCGAACCTCGACGAGATCTCCGTGCTTGCTACCACCGTGATCCAAATCGCCGATAATCCGCCCTCTGGCAATGATGCCACGCGGATCGGCTTCATGCTGCAACTTGCGACCGATGATCGCGTCGTTGCGGAGGCCACTGTCAAGCGCGCAAAGCATCGACTGGATTTCGAGCTCTTCAAGGTCAGGGATATTGCGGATGAGGGCGCGGATTTGATGCTTGAGGTGGAGCGGGCGGAGAAAGAGCTGAAGGCGCTTTTGGAGGAGGCCTTTAGGAAGGAGTCGGAGGCGGAGATCAAGGTAGAGCAGGCGAGTGCTCGGATCGAGGTGATTGTGGAGCGAATGGAAGAGCTTAGTGAGACGGCTCGAGGCGGTATGGCGTGTTCGGATCTGAGTAAGGGATGGGATGTGTGTTCACGGTTTTGAGACATCGGATCGGTTCTTCTAGTTGTCTTGTTAATGCTTGAGCACTAGGATGCTGGTAGCAACATACTGTTTCGTTTGAGTCGGCGACGTTTATCTTGAACTTGGGATACTTCGTAGTGCAAGAACTTGGAATGAAAAGCTAGACAGGAATCTCCAGGTAAACAGAAAAGACCATCAGATACCGCTCCAAACCATCATGACAACATCGCAAAGTCTTCGAAATGTTCATACCGCCGCTCCGAACCACCTCAACAGCCATCAAGCTAGTACCTCAGCCACTGAAAATCATCGTGCGCAAGGACCAAATTATGCCCCTCAGCCCACACATTCCCTTCCGTAGCGAACCTCAAGCTCCCCACCTGGATCAGCGGAACTAAACTCACACAATGCCTTGCCTCAAAAGCTTTAAACCCTTTCGACGTTGCCTTCAGCGTGTTCTGCATCGTAGTGTGCAATTTCAGCACCTCTTCGCGAATCAAAGGCACGCGCTGAATTCTACTGGAGCCCCATGCGTTCGAGCTCACGGCTTGAGTGGGTGTACGGAGGTTCAGTGTCATACACTCGGTATACAAGACGCTGAAATTTGGGTTCCCGGAAGAGAGCAGCCCAGCGAGGGTTTTGAACAGAATGGCGATGTAGTCGAACAGCTGGCCAGCGAAGCTTTCTGGTGAGTCTTCCAGGAGATGTGCGAGTTCGTGTTCGTGTGGCACAAGGGGGTCGAGAGCCCTATTGCTCAATGGCTCTCTGGTTCGCAGGTCGATGTCGATGGAGAGATGGTTTATCGTGGGTGATAGAGCGGGGAAGTGGAGCCATGTTATTGAAAAGTAGGGTCGGCCATGTGAAAATGTGATGGTCATGTCATACACCAGCTTTTGAGAGGCAACCATATGCTGGATTCCTTTCTTGACTTCGGCGTGGATTTGTCGACATACTGGCAGTAAGCCACGGTAGCAGCATAGTGGTAGATCTTTCTTGACATATGCTTCCTTCACGACCAGTACCCCGCGGAACTGCGGCTTGTCCAACTCCTCCCAAAGCAACAAGTCATATACGTAGTTCCGGATCTCCAAAGGTAAATCCAAAATGCCAGTCATCGTCTATGCGCACAGAAAAGTCGCAGAGCACTTTACGTTGAGCGCCTTGCTGGGGTTCTTATGCGGCCCTCGAGTTGGCGAGCAAACGTGGCCGGACGTGAATGGAAGCACACTGTAAACGAGAACACCAGAGTCCATGTGACGAGGCCTTACTAACAAAACATTGCGGTACAAGTGCCATAAGAACATGCGAGAAGAGGAAGGCTGGTACCTACGGCAATCTCGTCGTCGTACGGCTGAAGTTTCGAGTTGAGAGGTGGCCCGTGCTCTCGAACCTGCCCTTGCGCGATGGCTTGAAGTTTGGTCGGATAATGACGGCGATTGCATCTTCATTGTCGCGATTCTACCTTTACCATGGTCTCAATAACAACGGCAGACGACATTTACTCATTGATACTCTGGACACCGCATATCGACGATGGATGATTACGAGATGGATGGCATTGGCTCGGACAATCCTGCCCTCACTGTACCCGCGGCCCAACCCCCTCCCATCAGTCGAACAAGGTCTCATGGCAGAAAACAACCATCTCCGAGTCAATCCGGAACACTGAAGCCTTCCAATGCAGCTGTAGAAAAGTCAAAGTACGATGTAAGTGCTGGGAAAAAAAACAATCCGGTCTCAACCCAGGTCGTTCCGCTCGAATGCTCCAGGAGCTGACAACTGAATAGGTCGGCTGGCGTAGAATCGTCCGCAACTTCTCACCCTCATGGTTCAGTGTGACTATGGGCACTGGAATCGTGTCCCTTCTTCTCATCGCCATTCCGTTCAAAGCAGATTGGCTATACTGGCTGTCGGTCATCTTTTTTGGCCTCAACGCTATGCTTTTCACCTGCGCCTTCTGCATCTCGGTATTCCGATACGTGGTATACCCTGAGATATGGAACGTTATGATCGCCGACACCGTGAACTCGCTCTTTCTCGGAACGATTCCCATGGGCTTCGCCACGCTCGTATCCGCCTGGTGTTCGCTGTGTATTCCGTACTGGGGACCTTGGGCTGTCACCTTTGCATGGGTGTGTTGGATGATCGATTCGGTTGTGGCTGTAGCTGTGACTATATCGCTCACGGTTCTGTTGATCTCTGCATCACATCGACAAGCTTTAGATAGGATTACAGCAGTACAGTTGCTTCCCATCGCTGCCTCGATAGTTGCGGCTGGTACGGGTGCGAGAGTCGCGGAGCATCTACCTGACCTGGACAACGCACTCGGTACGATACTGGCATCGTATGTGATGTGGGGGATGGCAACACCTCTAGCGATGACTGTACTGGTCATGTACTACACACGTCTCGCCCTGCACAAACTGCCACCTCGGGAAATCGTAGTCTCGTCCTTCTTGCCTCTAGGTCCGCTGGGCATGGGCGGCTACTCCATCACGTATCTAGGACATGTCAGCCGTACAGTATTTCCGCAGACGCGCTTTTTCTCGGATCTTCCAATAGCAGGCGATATTTTCTTCATCAACGGCGTCTTCATAGCTTTGATCATGTGGGCCTTCGGGCTGACATGGCTGTGCTTCGCGCTCGCATCGATCTACAAGTTGCGTCCATTTCCGTTCAACATGGGTTGGTGGGGCTTCACATTCCCGCTAGGCGTCATGGCGTTGTCAACAATGGAGTTTGGTAACATCTTTCCCAGTCTGTTCTTCAAGGTGCTTGGGACAATATTCGCTGTTGCTGTCATATTACTTTGGTGCGGCGTGGCTGTTGGAACAGCGAAAGGAGCTTGGAATGGCAGGCTGTTTAATGCGCCATGCTTGAGAAATCTGACTAAGAACGAGGACAAGCCGTCGCCAGATGGGGCGGAGAAGGAGAAAGCTTCGCCACAGACATGACAACCATGGTGAAGAAAATACATACTCTCGCTATGATCGGCAACCCAATCATCTTTAATAAGCGGCCTGTGAATCATGATGCGTAGAAGTGCGCTCCCAAATTAGACCTTAGCTTTCATGAGTTAATGTGACGGAACCCTGTTGCAATCGCTTGCAGGCTCCAGGTGATATTGCATGCCGGCAGTCGTACAAGAGGGAGAGGTAGAAGCTCTTTCGGTAGGTAACATTACGGCTGCGCAGAGCGTTTGCAATCCGCGCGTGAAAAAAAGTGGCGCTATATCGTATCATTTGTTGGCCTCCACTGCGTTTGTTTCTCGATAGCTTGCCCTACTCACCCCATGCACCACATGCGCTCTCTTGATTTGCTCCGCCTCTTACTGGACTTGTTTATGGTGGCGTATATATCTTTACAATTTCACAATCTTCCCATAAAGGAATTCCCGAGAGATCGTGCTCTAGGCAGCTGAGTGTACCCTGCTTTAGTCAAGTTTGGCGGTACTTCCCCTAGGGTGTTCAGGACGATTTCCTTTTTGCCATTTCAGCTAGGCTGAAGGTTCGAAAGTTCGAAACTAGTCTTGAGCGCAATGCCGCGGTTCTTGATTCCTTCTCTTTGCCTACTCGTTCGTGCTGCGCTCAAAGTTCCTCAGCCGTCGATGAGCGTTCACTGCCAGGTGGGCATGTTTCGAGCTCACATATTGTTACTTTGGTTTCAGCCAACTTCACACGTATCTCAGACTGCAAGACTTCACTTTTGTTGTCATATACGCCATTAGTAGGGTGACTCTACATGCGGAGCCTGTGTCTACGCGCCGCAGCCCCTGTCAGGTGGCGCAGAGCAGGAAAGAAATATGTCGTAGACACGATAGCTAGATAGTGTGCAATGGCTTCACCTATGAGCCAGAAGTGAAAAACGTGCGAGCTGTGCGCTGATGTATCATTACGCGTCAGGCTCCCGTACAGACTGCACCTTAGCTGTCGTCAGGAGGGCTCATATAACAAACGTCCTGTTTTCACTCGCGTGCTCTAGCAGCTGGTCTTCGATGACCCAAGCATGGTCTATCATGTGTGAAAGTCTTCGCAGGTCGGAAGGGTTTGCTGCGCGGGGCGTTTGCGATGCGCGTCTTCATGATTGCGTGATATCAGTTGTCCACCTTCACTGCGTTTGCTTCTTGCTAGCTTGTCCCACCCATCGCGTCTCCCATCTGCGCCCTCAAGCTTGCCCCGCAACATACCAGATTTAGATACATCACTGCACAGAAGTTAGCACATTTGTAAATCTGTCATAAAGGAAATCCAGAAAGTTCATGCCCTAGGCTTGAATGTACCCTGCTTTAGTCAAGTTTGGCCGGTATTCTCCCTAGGGTGGTCTAGTAAGGTCTTCCTTTTTGCTTTTGTTTTGCCAGGCTGAAGGTTCGAGACCAGTCTTCAGCACATTTCCGCTAATTATTTCGGACACTTCTTGCCTGCACGTAATATCTGGTGGAGCAATGGCTCGAGATCATATATCGTTCCAATTCTACACTGCTGAAACACGTCTGGGCCCAACTATGTATTCAAAATCTGTTGGTCAACCACTTTTAATCTAATCACACAACCGTGTGTGATCTGCCTAACAGTGCATCCATGCCCCCATGTACACGACAGAGCAAGCCGTTCTCTACTTCTTTGATGAATTCTACACGCGTAGCCGAGACCGACGCGCCGCAGCCCCAGCAGCCGCGCAGTCATCTATCCTGCCATCAGCTGCCATCTGGTTCAGCTTCACGAAGTACTCACCCTTCTGCGCTTGACACTCCTGCGTCGAGAACGCATCGTTTCCACTATTTGCAGCATTGGCGCAAGCATTGAACTGCTGATCGCAGCTCCTCTGCAGCGCAGCGCCGATGTTCACGAAGGTGTCGCCCTTGACTTGGAAAGGGCGGTCATCGTTGCCGGAGTCGAGAATGGGTGTGGCTGCGATGCCGCCAAGTGCGCCGGTGAAGGACTGTGAGTTCGCCTGGCGGACGCGCAAAATGCGTGCACTGCTGATAGCGGCAACGCTGAAAATGAGAAGAGCGGACAGTACCTTCATGTCGATTGACGTTGGTTTTCGGTAGTCAGCTGTTTTTTGGGTTCGTTTCAAGAGGATGCAAGAAATGGTAAGGGCGACTAGCGCCGAAGAGTGAATGAAAGAAGATAACTGTGCTGTCAATGCTACCCTTCTTTCAGTCGACGCCCTCAAAGATGCATATGTATACTCAAAAGTATCACTCTATTGTTGTAGATACGCATCTACCAAAATTTGTAAGTCTGTACTGTAATGCTGTCCTACCATCCCGTCTAAGTACCTGAAACCTCGAATGTCAGGGCACCGCAGCGCACAACGCTTCAATGCTATTTAACCGAGCTATGCATGCGGAACATACACGAACATGTCGACGCATTGGCTATGCGTTTCCATATATGCAGGGTGCCATTTTTGATACATGTGCGTGAACGTGTGATTGCGATTGCGAGCGCATACCAGGACTTCGGTTGTCGATGGAAGCGGTGCAGCATAATGTAGAACTGTCCGAGATTCGGCTGCATGTCGAAATTACTTCGGGATGGAAGGCCTTGGCTTCAAGCAGTGATGCAAATAGACCTGTCCGGGCATTGGAGGAGGTTGGATTTCACAGCGCTTCAAATCGACGATTACTCTCCGCCATCCTTTGTATCATCTTGCTGGATAGAGCAATCATCCTACTTGTCAGAAATAATCCAGATCTCTAGGTCGAGGTGCACCATATCTCTCAGATGTACCATCGTCTTCGTGTCAATCTCGCGACTCTGCCATTGTCTGCCTTTGCAAATGCTATTGCTCCCACTGGCTCGTTTGCACAAACGTCACCGATCCGGACTGGCAGGTCGTGTAATAGTGCTGCTCGCTCCAATCCATGTAGTGTCGTACCTCCCGTTGGTGTCGGGACGTAAGGATTGAGCATCGTAAGTGACGAGGCGTACCCAATGATATCGGGCGCAAGTGTGATGTACTTCAGAATGAGGCCCGCGTACGCCGCTGCCAGCAAGATCAGTGAGCAAAATAGAAGTGCGCCCAGCCACTTCCAATTCGTCTTGTAGACGCGACTGGTGGGCAGGAGCACGTCCGCTTGAGTGGCATTGAAAGTGAGGTTCGTGCCGAACGGGACAGTGATGGCCCCTGTCTGCGTAAGGTTTTGCGGCAAAGCACCACCTAGCGCTATAGTCGCGAAAGTTGACTGATGGAAAGTGTTCCAAAGTATCGTCAAGCGACGCGAAAAGACGTCTAGGTCCAATTTATATAGCTCTACGTTGGAGTAACGCGTACCGATGAAGTCTGTCGGGTCGGACATCCACTTCTCAGCGTTCGAAGAACCTCTGGCGCTTGGAGAGCCGACGTTATTGTTGTCGACTCGGGGCAGGTAAACCATCAGATTGAAAAAGATGTTGCCACGTACAAATGCATCGTTGTCTTTCGTGTACCCGTCCCCGAACAGGTCGAGCTTCCGCATAGAATTGACTTCGCACGCAGTTCCGTTGCAGTTCACCCGAGCTTCGAGATAATTATATGTGAGTCCACAGGAAGCCACAGAGTAGTTGGTGTGGTTTGATGTGTCTGCTACAAGCGACATCGAGAGAAATCGCCTCGGGTAGTCGCTCTTGATATTTCCACCACCTCGTGATTTGTCGGGCTCCAATCCCCAGGTACTAGTTACGTTGGCCCATACACTAGAATTCTTGTCTTTGGGTGATGCCGACAGCATCTTGTTGCTATCGCAGTTGACGTCAAACTGTCGAGTCCTGATGCTGAAATTACTCAGGCCGCTAGAGGGAACACCCGCTACCGGTATCCCAATCAGAGAACTGTATGTCGCGTTATTATCATGCGGTCCTGTGTAGAACTTCCACTGATCGGACGTGGAGTTCGACAAATCCCGATACAGTGGTAGCTTGACGTTTCCCCACAGGTCCATGGGCGTGTCTTGATATTTTGAGCTACTCAGCAGCGCAGCCAAAAAGATAGAAGTAAAGCTCGCCCTTGCGCTGTTCATCGAGCTGGGGCCCTCGAGCGAAGAGGTGGTCGATAGTTGAGGGTTCAGGTAGCGTAGAGCCGAAGTTGTGAGTTCACTGTTGTCTTCTTGGCCGAGAAGCCGCAGGGCAGATTGTCCTCCAACGGGCGATAGGAGCCAGACTAGAACAGAGAACAGTCCGACAACCGACCAGTAGCGTAGCGTGATTTGTCGCTCAAGTGCCGTGAACACCGACTGACATCCGACCAGCTGTTCGAGGCGTCCAAGCGTGGTCCCACGCTCTGCGAGGTACACTCCGAGGTGTCTAAAGAATCGTCCCATCAACGCAGCGAAGATAAGCGGAAATATCGTGGGTGATAGCAAAAGAGTCTCCTCAAGCCGGTTACCATAGTCAGAGACTGGCTGACCATCCATTCTTGCAGCCGTGAGAGCGAGAGCTGCATAGCATTAGCTAATTTTATTCATAATTTTCAAGTAGATAACGAAGCGCCGACAAGACCTCCCAAGCCAAGAGTAGTTGAGAGAACTTGCCTACAAACATGATCGGCATGCTGGCTAGCACAGCATCAAACACCATAAGGCCCGCTCTCAAAGGCGTGATGGCCGCGACCATCTGCGCTGCCACAGGCCAGTTGTTGCCGACTGGCTGCTGGCTCGACTTTGTCGTCGAAGAAACCAACGGTTTTCTGTCATCATCGATTCTGGAATCGCTCTGGCTCGGTGGATGTCCTGGAGGCGGCGCATAGTTGTCGTTGTACGCGGCGGGGTCATAACGCGTCTCGAGTTCGATGTTGTCGAGGTTAGCAGGTCGCACGATGGGTTGGTAGGCCATGACGTGGTGCACTCATAGCATCGAAAAGTGAAGAACGAAAATACAGGGAAGTCGCGTCAAAGACGGGAAAAGCGAAATGCGCATCTTGCAATTATATAAATGGGCGTCTAAGCGCGGATCTAGCTGCGCGCTATAGCCTCAAATCGACGTCTGTGAGACGGTGATGGCGTGACAGGAGGCGAGAGTAAGCCGGAGGATTTACGCCCAGGAGCGGGACACTCGAAGTTCCCAGCGCCATGCATCTGGCGCTGACATGTAGATGTACGGTGACCTGTTTCTCACTCGCCTTGTTGTGTGTGTGTTCAGGCGGAAGCATATTGTGTGGGTTGATGATGGGGCGGGAAATGGCCTTGAAGCGGCAGTGCCGATGGAGCGCTAAAATCCTGTCTCACCGAGTCACCGGCTTGTCCTCCGGGAACGCATGTGGCTTTAACCTTGCCCGTAACAGCAACTGAACTTTGCAGGATTCCTACCAGTGTCTGTCCGTGATGAGCCGCAGATTCTCCTCACTGAACTCCCTCACACCTCTATCCACCGCCTTCTTCCGCGTTCTCGTTGTCTTTTCCTTCTTTCCAGTCTTCAGGTTGACACCCTCATGCTCATACTGCTCTCTCTTGATCAGACATCCCTCTATTGCCCATTTCGGCACCGCTTCCTCAAACACGACGCCTTTCTCCTCTTTCATCATCTCAACTAGATCCACCGCTCGCTTCCCGTGCATCTCTTTAGTCGAATACATCGTCCGCGCGAACGCACCAACCGAGTTTCGAATCGCATCATTGCGGCACCTCCAGAGCAGATTGTTCAGCGCCTCTTCGACTGACGGCACGGCAAAGAAGCGCGCATCGAATATCGCGCTGCCGAGCTTCTGGTATGCTGAGTCCTTCACCTTGGGTTCCGGCTGCTTTCCCAGGCAGTCGGCTAGGTGCTTGTTGAAATTGACAGAACAGTAACTCGCCGCGAGACTCGATAGCTTCTGCACGCGCTCGTTAAAGCTCTGCACGCCTTCTGGGAAGACCAGCGTGATCTCGTCGGACTGCGTGTATGCGACCGTGGCTTGAGGGAAGAAATGCAGCAGGTCTGCGCATGTCGCCATCATGGCATCGTGGATGCGCTGATCAAACGGTCGGCAGAAATGTGCTGTGAAGCGCGAGAAGCCGTGGCCATCGAGACGTAGTATGATAGGAGAACTAGTGGGTAAGGTGTAGTCGAAAGTTGCCTCGTATTGCTTCATGCGGTCTGCAAGGGCGAGCGGTTTGTCATCCGGGAAGGACATTATGTCATCAAAGTGAGGCTGTTGGAGTGCTTGTTTGCGAAACAGTCGCAAGCACATCGATTCAGGTCGACAAGCTGGAAGAGTGACAGTGATGATTGGTTGGGGAGTCGAGAGTCTCGCAAAGGTGAAGTGGAAAAGAACATTCAGGGTGAGTCATCAATATCACGTGTTATGCACTTGACTACAACACCATACCTGACGCTTGTGACTCAAGGCAAAGTGTCATGCGTTCCTCCAAGACACATGGTCGTCAATATTGCCATTTTACGTTTGAGCGGCTACACCCCTCACAATTGCACACAATTGCAGTCCTCGATTATAAATCTAGAGCACACCAAGCTGTAAGCCGCTGAAAATTAGATCCCAAGGCGGATGGACTTCTTTCTACTTCACTTCACTGTGAAAAGCAATTAGATGAAAATGGAGCAGACGTCACTATCTATCTGACAGGTGAAAGATAAGTTCATGGTAATGCTCATTTCTCTATGTCTGTCAAATACAGCACACCACAACTCTACGGCAGACAAGACAAAATCGGCTTCAGCTTGTTGATGATCTGCTGCTGAACAGCCGCATCATTGACCGTGCTCTTATCATTCGCATCACCCGGGCTGATCGTAACATAGCAGCTGCTTCCCCGGAACAGGATAACATCCGCTTCCCAAGGCAAACGAGTGCTCCCGCACCATTTGGCGTCCCTGGAGCTGAACAGTCCAGTGTTGATACGCGTGAAAATGTACTTGAACTTCGCAATGTCGTCGCATTTGCCTGACTCAACTGCTGGGAAGTTTACGTTGAGGAAGGTGTTGTCAGGCAGGTACGGCTTCCCACTGTTGATGATGGTCTGGGTGACCTCGAGAGCTAGGTCAGCGTACACCTTGCTGTGCAGAGGTGTAGGCGCGTTCCAAGCCGTGGGGTCACCAGTCTGGCCAGAGAATGCAATCGCCGGGATCTTCGCAGTCTTTGCAGTGTACGTAGCGGCGCCAATGGTTCCAGAAAAGGGCGCTTGCACAGCGACGTTTCTGTTGCACAGATGAGATATATTTCCCTGAGGAGTAGCTTATACATACCCGCCGACGTTGGGGCCTGTGAGGGCGAGTTCAGGCTTCGCACCATTCCAGAGCGCGGGCGCCGTGACGTCGATGCCTCGCTTGATGGAGGTGACGGGGAATGAGTTCACGTAGTTGAGACGAGGGTCTGTGGCGTTGGCGCCGAATGCTGGACTTCCACCGGGGCAGGACGCGTGGATACAGCCATCGGCGTCCACGGTCTTGGGCTCAGCGTCGGATGAACCTATTGTTTGTTAGTACAGAGTCATGATATGGGCACGGAAGATATACCTGTGCCAGATTGGTTTTCAGCTGGACCTGAAAGCACGACTTGGTGACCAGCCTCGTCTAGGACGTCAAAGAAAGCTCTGTTTTCGTTAGCAAAGTTTGTGAGTTCAAATGTTCACTTTCGTACCTGAGATTTGCCTCTGACCAACCATCATCGTTCGACTGAATGATGCGTACACCTTGAGTAAGAGGCAGTGCCGCAGCAGCGAGATATAGAATGGAACGCATACTGAGGCAAAGAACAAGCGATTGTGCTGCGAGTTGTAACGAGTGAATTGACCTCTGAGGAATGTACCTGCAGTAGATAAGACCTATGAGCAGAGATCGACGTTTATACTCGTAGATACAACGGGATCCAATGCCTATTACGACCACATCCGAGCAACAACCCACCGCCCCTCACATGCTCCTAGTCTCCGCAGCCGCATAAACGCCAATTGCGCACAGGAGATCATGCAAGCATTGCCAGTGGCAAAACGTGGAGGTCCATTGCGATGTGATTGAGCGGTGCATAGATGAGCGTGGTTGCAAAAGGCGTCTTGAAGGCTGTGAGTGGTGGTTGCGAACGTTCGGTGTGGCTCGGCAGGGGCGCAGCCTGTTTGGGACGGCGCGCCCGATGCATTGCACACACGTGCGATTTCTGTGGACGCTCATTTACTGGCGAGTCTCACATGCTGTTGGAAGTTGGTACGTATAGTGCACTACCACAGGTACAAGTAGTTGCGCTCATCTTGTTGTAGTCACCTTCCTGGAGAGGGCAGGCGCCGACGACATCGATAGTTCGGCGGAATGTCCTGCATGAGTAATACACAAATACCACTGGAATGAGTTACGGCAATGTGATTAGGCAAAACTTTACAGAAAGTGGTTGTTCTGCAGTAGCACACGTCTCCCACGTTACCCCAAATGTCATTCAGTATGTCTCGTTTCACATGTGAACATGTCATTCAGCAGAGCACACCGCTCACGTCGTGGAGCTAAATTTGGATGTCAACAAGTTGCGTGTTGTACAAAGATAGAGTCTGCTGCTCATTGAAGGCTTTCAGCTCAATCTTCGAACATCGCTAGTCTCCGCGTGTGGTTGTGTGTGACTGCGAATGCTGTGTTCCAGCTGTTGCAGGTCGCCCGCATTTTAATCCTTCCAACGCGACCGAACCAAAGCTCTTCCGCTCGAATGTGGCAGGCCATTTTGTCCGCCATCTCGCAGAAGGACAACCCATATGCGATCCGTGGTCCTCATGCGCTTCCTTGTATGTTTGCGTGTCCTGCATCTAACGTCAAGTCCTCAGACCAATGATTGCTTTTATGCATTCCACCTCACACCATATGCACAGGCTTCACTGGCTGTTGATAGTAGCCTGAAGCTGGGTCGTTTTGATACGGCGGCAGACAGTTGTTGTGTAGTTCCATCGGCCCACCGGCTTGTGGGTTGTACGTTGTGTTCTGCTGGTACGGCGATGCACCCTGATATTGCAGAGATTGCCCAAAGGGCGCTGGGGCGGCTGGGTTGTGCGCGGGCGCGTACTGACCTCGCTGACCAGCTTTCTTGAAGCGACGAAATCCGACTATAGAGTATACGAGGAGGCCGACAAAGCTTATACTGCGATGCATCAGCGACGGTTGTGGAGTGATTGGCCACGGAAACTCACAATACGATGACGCTGAACGCGATGGTGATCTTGTCCGCTCCCCGTCCAATTGCTGCCAGGTTCAGAATGAGAGAGCCGCCCCAGAAACCGGTCTGGAAGCAATTCATTGTGAGGAAAGTCCCTGGCTTCAGGGCGTCTCGTAGGAAGAGGACGATTGCGAGTACATCGATGAGTAGAACGACGACGACGAAGAGCAGGAATATGACGACCGGCCTGTCGCATGTTAGTCTTGTGGCTCTAGACATGCGCGAGATCGCTGTGGTAACTTACGCCACGGCTGGCGCGACCACGTCCGAGACATCATTGATGTGTCGCAAAGTGTATCCGAAGCCGGCGATGGTGAAAAGCATGAGGCATATTCGCACGATCCAGAAGGGAACCAGGATGCGCTTCTTCCATATCTTCGGTTGTTGCGTCGTAGCCATGTTGTCGTATGATTGTGATTCGGGTGTGCTATTGCGCGGAGGGAGAGTGCTAATTATCGTGATTTCGATGAGCTCGCGGAAAGTAAAAGAGTGACAACAGTCATTGTAGAGCAGATCCGGAGCTTTTCAAGATGCGGCTGGGGCTCAGGGGCCGGCGTGTTCAAGCTGGGTGAACGTTGTGAAACGCGCGTTGGGCCTGCGCATCCTCATTTCCTGGCATTCACAGTTCAGCCACCGCATCATGACGATCAGAATTGATGTGTTACAGGGTAGGAGACTCTGTTATAAAGAGCCCCATCACATTATGTCCTACACCACTTACCTATGTAGCTGTTGAAAGAGAATAGCATCAGGAGAGAAATGCTGTCCTTGCTTCTAAAAGGTGCAAGGCATCGCCGTGTCGCCCCACGTATGATCAACGGCGGGGATCAATAGCACAGACTAAGGACTGTGTGGCTGAAACATGGTTGGGGTAATTTTAGCCCCAGTGAAGGTGCAAACACAGCAAACACATGCGGGTGCCAAAATCTGACATGTGGAGCACGCGGCCCTTGCACGCGACGCAGCTGCCAGCCGATAAGATAAGGTTGATAGACAGCCAGCTAGGTACTCCAGCCTCCCAGCGCTCTCCGCAACCACAGCTCTTAGGTGCCAACATATCACCTCTTCTCTCGTCGTGCATACAACCAGATCCATCACAAACGCCTTTAGTATGGGTGCGAATCAATCAAGACCGACTGATGCGGCCATCAACGAGAAGCTGGTTGAGAGGCTCAAGGCGCTCAAGATGAAGGACGAGAGAAGCATGAACGAGAAAGATGGCTTTGTAGTTATTGGTGGCGAGGCTCGTAAGTCTTGATGTACAGTTGTGAAGCTCGTCTGTAGTGTCTGAACGTATGAAGCACCCAAGTACACACCCATCACGAAGCATCAGCAAGATGTATCAGCAGCAGCTCTTGGAGAATGGGAGAAGGAGCTTATGGAGGACCCAAAGGTAGCATCCACGAACCCCTGTACTCAGTCTGATGCTGATAGCTATAGAACCGCCTTGCTCTAGCAGCCCTCAGCTCGAACTCCGCCAATGCCGTCCTCTCCTCGCGCTCAGCAGCCATATCCGACACCCAGAAGTTCAACATTAAAATACCTCTCGAAGGCTCTCCGGTCACAAATCAGGCGTCTTCGGGAAGATGCTGGCTCTTCGCATCCACAAACGTATTCCGAATTGCCATTATGAAGAAGTACAAGCTCTCTGAGTTTCAGCTGTCGCAGTCTTATCTCTTCTACTGGGACAAGATTGAGAAGGCAAACTACTTCTTGGAGAGCATACTGGACACAAAGTCCGAAGACATCGATAGTCGGCTCATCGGTACTCTGATGGCACAGCCCGTCGGTGATGGAGGGCAGTGGGGTATGTTTTGTGGTTTGCAAGCAAATGTTATCATGCTAACTCATCTTCCAGACATGGTCGCCAACTTGGTCAACAAGTACGGTCTCGTCCCGCACTCGCTATATCCCGATTCTTTCAACGCCACGAGCTCCTCAACAATGGATCGCCTCATAACCACAAAGCTGCGCGAAGACGCACTTCGTCTGCGGTCGATCGCATCCAGCAGCGCATCATCCGAGGCCATCAAAGCTACAATTGCCGGCGAGAAGGAAAAGATGCTCAAGGAGATTCATCTGATCCTAACACTCATGCTCGGCCCGCCTCCACCACCCAATACTGCCTTCACGTGGGAGTACTACGACAAAGACAACAACCTCTGCACTCTGCGAACTCGCCCCACTGCGTTTGCAAAGGAACTATCAGACAGCAGAACTGTCCGAACACTGTCAGGCACCGATGTGCACCAACTCTTCTCGCTCGTCAACGATCCACGAAACCCGTACAACAGGCTACTCAGCGTCAAGCGACTAGGCAATGTATACGGCGGTCGACCAGTCACGTACGTTAACGTAGACATGAAGACCATCAAAGATGCCTGCATCGCCATGCTCAAGCGCGGTATACCCGTCTTCTTCGGCTCTGACGTAGGCAAGTACTCCGACTCTACGAAAGGCATTATGGATACCGATCTGTTCGAGTACGAGCTTGGGTTCAACATCAAGCTGGGCATGTCCAAGGCCGAGCGCCTGCAGACTGGCGAGTCGCAGATGACGCACGCGATGGTGCTTACTGCCGTGCATGTCATCGATAACAAGCCTGTGCGTTGGAGAGTCGAGAATTCGTGGAGTGATCGTGTCGGAGATAAGGGGTACTTTGTCATGAGCGATGCGTGGATGGATGAGTTTGTGTACCAGGCTGTCGTGGATCCGAGCGTGGTTAGTGCGGCGGTTAGGAAGGTGCTTGAGCAGAAGCCGAAGATGTTGGAGTTGTGGGATCCGATGGGCGCCTTGGCTTAGAGAGGGAAATAGTCTGACTTTTGATACCTTTGGACGAGCAATTTGATGCTAACCACTTCACGAGCATCTCGAATACGACATTTGTCTGTACGTCTTGATTGTATGATGAGGCGTAATATCAAGATCATAGGCGTGTGAGAAGAATGTGTGCTGGTCGCGTTACTCGGCCACAAGCACAGCATGAAGCAAGAACACGGTTTATTATTTCTTATCATGTGCGTGATGTTCAGACGTGTTATTTACAGGGTATTCTCCATATTTCAAGCGTGCGCGGAGGCGTACGGTCAAAATCGTGGTGGTCTAATAGGGGACCGTACTCAAAGCTCATCGCACTGCGACAAGGTGCATGAAGTGCACGACCGAACCGCTTTAACACCTATTCTCATGTTCAAAATGCCCAGATTTGATGTTCTTGAGTCGTGCTAGTCAATCCAAACGTGCCATGCGCCGTCCTCCTCACTAGCGCAAAAGTTCACCCACATACCCACTGGACCACCCCTGATGCGCACAACAAAAGAGCAAAAAGAGCTTCTGACGCTCTGATGATGTTCTTGACCAGCCTGATGCTCGTAAAAAGTGACATTCAGTCGTTGAAAGTCCGAAGATTCACCCAAATCTCGCCCAAACTCTTCCTTCACACGACCACTTGACACCACACTGTTTCAAGGCATACAGAAGTGCAAAAAGAAGATATTCCGACACCGGGAATCGAACCCGGGCCTTGTCGGCACTATACAGTGAACTAACTCTTGATGAGAGCGACAAATCCTAGCCACTGGGAGATTGTTAGAAAGAGTTAAACGAATAATGTGTAAAAGACACTAACCTAGACCACTTTACGTATGTTAGAAGAGCTTCGGGTAGCAGGTTATTACATAAACTTACTATCGGAGGATTGATGAATGGCTGGAGAAACTATTGATTTATAATTAGTTTTAATAATCACGGAACAACACAGCCGGCAATTCTCAACAGCTTCGAAGTAAAACAGCAGGCAACGCCTGTGCGAACTTGGAATCTTTCGGCTGGCGGTTGATGCACGTGTGCGGGGCACTGGATGATTGCGGGACAACGAACCATCAAATTTTCTTAGCATAAGCATGGATCAGTCAGACACTACCAGAAAAGGTATCTCTGTAGGTCTTGAACGCGGTGCGCATTTACAACATTGAGGTCTTCACGGCTTGTGTCATTTTGGCGTTATTCTTCACGACAACTGACCACTCAAAAAACACCGTCATTGGGCGACGATGCTTTGCAACGTACGGTGGATGAATGTCTGATATGCGAGGCTATCCAGCCACAGCTAAGATTGCGTGTCCAATTCGTGTACGTATGTCACTGGATATATCGAATCAGAACTGTCATTTTGACTCTTGTGTAGTAGCTCCGCATATCACATTCACCCACCGTCTGTTGTAAATTGCATACAGAAATGACTACAGTCATATTCGCTCCCTTGACTTTACCTGTTGGGCCTGCGGCATCTTTTATGACTCTACCGATGTCGCAGGCGACGCGACTGCCCCGCGACTAAAAAGTTCCCCACCACATCTCGAACATGCTGTCATAATCACTCAAACTCATCTTTACCAACACCAACCTTATGATGGCCCCAACAAAATTCCCTTTCGATCTGCAGACGTGCGCGCGTCCTAACATCTTGGCATTAGAGCCGTATCGCTGTGCGCGCGAGTAGGTGAAGCGCATAAATCGCTGCGAAGTAAAAAGCTAACAAACACAGCGACTACAAAGACGACGGCACCAACATCCTGCTCGACGCGAACGAGAATGCCTACGGCCCTGGACTTGCTCTGACAGGCGATGGCAAGCTATCAGGCGCAATCACAAATGGCACGTCAGACTCAGCGTCATCAATCGATGTCGACCTACTCGGTCTGAACCGCTACCCAGACCCGTACGATGACCAACCTACCAACCATGCTCATACACTAACACTGTATCACAGCCACCAAGAAGACCTCAAACAACAACTCTGCACCCTCCGTAATACCCACCACCACACCTCCAAGACCCTCACCCCAGCCCACCTCTTCGTCGGCGTCGGCTCCGACGAAGCCATCGACGCTCTCATCCGCGCTTTCTGCGTCCCCGGCCGCGAGAAAATCCTCGTCTGCCCACCTACATATGGCATGTACAGCGTGTCCGCACAAGTCAACGACGTCGCGCTTGTAAAAGTGCCGCTGCAGGTACCGAGCTTTGAGCTAGATGTGCCGGCGATATCGGACGCGTTGGCGAAAGACTCGAGTATAAAGCTAGCGTACTTGTGCTCGCCGGGGAATCCGACGGGTCAGGTGCTAAGGAAGGAGGATGTGAAGAGCATACTGGAGCACCAGAGTTGGAATGGTGTGGTGGTGGTGGACGAGGCGTACATCGATTTCGCGCCTGATGGCGCTAGTCTAGCGGAATGGGTGACTGAGTGGCCGAATCTGGTGGTCATGCAGACGCTTTCGAAGGCGTTTGGGCTCGCGGGCATACGGTTGGGTGCTGCGTTTGCGGATCCGGCGGTTGCGCAGATACTCAACAACATGAAGGCGCCGTACAACATCTCGAATCCGACGAGCCAAATTGCACAAGCTGCGCTGAGTCCGCAGCACATCAAAGTCATGAGGAAGAACGTTGATCTGATTGTCACGCAAAGAGAACGGCTCCTGGAAGAGCTGCCGAAGATACCTGGAGTCGGCAAGCTACACGGCGGGACGGAGTCGAACTTCTTGCTGTACCAAGTGCTTGATGCGCCTGGAGGCAAGCCATCGAACGAGGTCGCTTTGGCAGTGTACGAGGGTCTGGCGGAAGAGAAGGGTGTCGTGGTTCGGTTCAGAGGCAAAGAGCACGGATGCTTGGGTTGCTTGAGGATCACAGTGGGCACAGAGAAAGAAGTCGATCGGTTCTTACAGGAAATAAGAACGGTGCTGGAGGGCATTTACAAAAGCTCGGGAAAGCTAGACAAGAAGGAAGAGCAAAGACGAGAGGTGGAGGCGAACGATGTTATCGCATGAGCTGATGCTACTTCGGACTACTTTTACGTGTATATAGACAGAAATGCAAAATGATAGATGTGCATGTTGCGCCAGGTCTTGTCCGTCGTCGTCCAGACGCTACCGCGAGGCCAAGAAAATTACAGCGACAAGCACATGAAGGTGACCTTTCTCTTCCCAAACTGCACAACTTGCGTGGATACATGGGCCATTCCTTGAATCAAAAACAGGGCAATGACAAGCTGCAACAACTACTCGGCGCATACATGCATCTTCCTTGCCTTTTTTCACGTCGTTCGCATTCGGAGTTTTGCGATTGGGGTCCACGGAGCATACCGGTAACATCATTTTGTGACCTGCACAAACGACTAGCCCCATGTTTGGCCGAACAACCACGCTTCAGAGATACGCAACGTACATGTCAGTTTCATCTCACACGCACACAACGTCCGCTCCGTGAAGGAATCCCGAGAGGATTTCGGCGAGAGCAGTTCTGGGTGCAACACTTCTTGCCCGAGCGCACACGGACATCCAGGCGTCATCTGAGGACTTTCGGAAAGACCCCAAAGAGATAAGAGTGAGTCGCGGCAGATCAAGAAGGACTAAAATACATGTGCAGATGTTATAATTATTTCAAGAGGACGGGGCATAGTTGCGACTCTCATGCTTTTCTGGAAACAGAACACATTTGATCATCAGGAGGTTGTTCTTTCTTTGCAGAATGCTCATGCTCATCGAGCTTCGATAAAGAGGAAAAAGACAGGGTAGCCGCGCGGAGTCTATGCTCGAGCGAGAGAACAGTCTTCTGGACATTGAACTATTGGACATGCATTTTGAAAGACGAGAAGCACGGTTCCAAACATCGCGTGTTTGTGCGTCCAATTTCGTTCCAAGATTTTTGTCTTTAAACTTTTCGCTGGGCAAATGAGTGCACAACTCCAAGCGAGCAGGACATCAAAGAGCCATAATGGAATTTTGCGATGTCCGCGTCGAGTGAAGGACAAACATGCCGCAGCACGAATTTGATTTCAAAGCGCACATTCTTACATGGCAGCCAGTGTGTTTTAGGAAGCAAGCGCACAAAAGACATGTAGATCTCGTGTACGTATTTGGTAAATTACGGGTCGACTTTATGAGAGAAAAAAAAGCGACATTTTCACAACTGCTGAGGTGCAGAGCGAAGTAAGAAGCTACGCTTTTGTCGATCCGAAGAAAGACAAACACGGCAGAAGATGTAGCAATCCCAGAAGCAACACATTGCTGTAGGAATCACCGCTTTTCGACACTCGACATAAGCACACATGTTGGATGCCATAGACGCTTTTCGGGTAGTCGCATCGACACTGCGGGACGAAATGGACACGGAGAGGTCTTATACGCCCCTTCCTCGAATTTAACAGCCATGATGTTGCGTCTCGCGACATTTCGATACCAGAAGACTTCCAGGGCATATGCATGTGCTCTCGCCTACCATGTCTCCAACCCCATTACCAAGCCCCCAACTACTTTCGAAACGTCCCGGGAAACCACCACTTGCGCAGCTTTCGTTCAACAAAGCACACACAAGAAAACACGTACAATGTCAATCCCCACGTTCTCGGAAGGGACGCAGGACATGAGCCATTGCTTTTGGTATTGTAGAGAGATAGACAGATCCATGAGTATTCCGGAATTGTATTGAAGCGAGGAAGATGCAGAGTGCGATCAAAAGGGTCGCGAGAATGTTGGCGAGAGGCACAATATATACAGTATTACAGGACCCCAATTACTTCTTTCTGTACGAACTCTGTATCCAGCGAGAACTTTGATGACATGTATGCCCCAGCAATACTCCAAACACACATAACCTCACGTCATGCTACCGTACACCAAAGCAATC
>Ga0265798_10001264_pt1 | contig 39777 bp, 39 predicted proteins | sample P3T30metagenome_FD_192430 | JGI IMG/M metagenome (GOLD analysis project Ga0265798, IMG submission 192430) | Plant litter microbial communities from East Loma Ridge, Irvine, California - P3 T30 | ecosystem: Environmental > Terrestrial > Plant litter > Unclassified | place: USA: California...
TTACGAAAGTAGAAAAGCTTTCGACGCACATAATGAAATAAAAAAAGCCGAAACAAAAGTTTCGGCTTTTCTTGTGGGCGATGAGGGGTTACCTCCGCTGCGCTCCGGTGATGCCCGGGAGGGAGGCCTGACACAAGAAAAGCCGCTGAAAAAGCGGCTTCTTTTTTATTTCATTTTGCACTTACGATAGCAGAAAAAGCTTTCGACGCACATAATAAAATAAAAAAAGCCGAAACAAAGTTTCGGCTTTTCTTGTGGGCGATGAGGGGTTCGAACCCCCGACCCCCTCGGTGTAAACGAGGTGCTCTGAACCAGCTGAGCTAATCGCCCTGTTGTCGCTTTCAGTATTGTTCCTGATTGCGAGTGCAAATATAGTACGCTTTTCCTGATATGCAAGCGAAATCTGAAAAAAATTACAAAATTTCCGAGACTACGAAAGTGCTTCCGCCCACGTAAATAAAGTCGTTCGGGCTTGCATTCTCGATTGCGGCCGCGTAAGCTTTTGGCACAGAATCAAATGTGTTTCCGCGAAGGCCGTATTTCAATGCTTCTGCTTTCAGGGACTTTTCGCCGAGTGCGCGCGGAATATTTGGTTTCGTAAAATAATAGGTGGCCTGATCCGGAAATAGTGGCAGAATTTCGCCCAGATCTTTGTCGTTCACAACACCCATCACGATGTGTAATTTTTCGAAATCCTGTTTTTTCAATTGAGCCATGACGACAGTAAGCCCGTGAGCGTTGTGGGCCGTGTCGCAAATAACGGTCGGGTTGGATCGCAGTTGTTGCCATCGGCCTTTTAACCCGGTATGACGTACGACATTCAAAAAGCCGGCCTCGATGTCTGTCTGTGCAATTGAAAACCTGCCTTGTCCGCGAACCACATTCAATGCAGCCAAAGCGGTTTTCTTGTTCTGGAACTGGTAATCGCCTGACAGATCCGACGGCAAATCTTCCAAAATTCCGGATGCGAATACGATCTCAGATCCGTTCCGCATCGCAGTTTCCTCGAACACCGGCTTTGTTTCGGGAAGGGTTTCCCCGATAACGACCGGAATTCCGGGTTTGATGATTCCCGCTTTTTCCGATGCGATCGTCGCCAAGGTGTTGCCCAGGTATTGCGTATGGTCGAAGCCGATATTGGTGATGACGGAAACCAAAGGCGTAACGATATTTGTCGAGTCCAGGCGACCGCCGAGACCTGTTTCGATAATGGCGATATCGACTTTCTCTGAAGTAAAGTATTCAAAGGCCAATCCCACCGACATCTCGAAAAAACTCAGGTTGTTCGCCTCAAAGAACGATTTATGGCGCGATACGAAGTCAACGACATAATCTTCCGCAATTTCAATACCGTCGATCCTGATGCGCTCGCGGTAATCTTTCAAATGAGGAGACGTAAACAGTCCGGTCTTATAACCCGCTTCCTGAAAGACCGAAGCGAGCAGGTGGGAAGTCGAGCCTTTTCCGTTAGTTCCGGCAATGTGAATGCACGTCAGATTTAGTTCCGGATTACCGAGATAATCGGCTAATAGATGCGTATTCGTAAGGTCTTTCCTGAACGCCGATGCGCCCTGCGTCTGATACATGGGCAATTGGTTGAACATCCAATCTACCGTTTGCTCGTAAGTCATAAATAAAAAAGACGGAAATCAATCCGTCAATCTGAAACTGTAAATAATTTTTCCAACTTGTGTTTCGGGAGCGTCGCTGTCTGTTTCCCACTTGGTGTCGAGTGCGGCGCGTTCGGCTTGATCAGCAAGGCATTTCGCTCCGTTGGTAGTGCCGCGGTCGCCCGATTGTGCTCTGGTTACGCGGCCGTTTCTGTCGACCCAGATTTTAACGGCAACCTGTCCTTCTTCGTTGCACGTATAAGCCGGTTTAGGTTTGCTCAACGGTTTACGGTTACCAAGCGAATAATTTCCGTTGCCGACGCCGGTTCCTTTACCGCCGCCGCTGCCGCCTCCGTAACCCGAACCTTGCCCGATTCCTTCACCGGTTCCGGTTCCGCCGCCTTTTCCGCCACCGGAGCCACCGCCGCCGTTGTATCCGCGTGCATAAGGGTCACCGTCCGATTTTCCTTTGTTGCCTGCGCGATTGTCGTCTCCGTCACCGCCTTTGCTCGATCCGTTCAACAGATCGGAAAGCGCATCAGTTGTGGACTTGGAAGGTTTCGGGGCTGGTTTTTCGACCGGCTTCAACGGTTCCTCGGTTTTTTTTGGTTTTTCAGATGTTTTTCTGGTTTCGGCCACGACCGGAGCATCGTCAAGATCGCTTGCCAGTATTTCGCTCGCAGACGCTTTTGGTTGAGGCGTCGCTTTAGCCGTCTGCTTGACAGGTTCTATATTTTTGAAATTATCACCCATCCCATATTCGCTGTCGCCGAAATTCACGGCAACATCACCGCCTCCGCCACCGCCTTCTTCCATCAATTCGGGATTCAGGATCATGGTGTCGGTAAATTTGATAAAAGCGAGCAACAAAAATACGAGCACGAAAACGGCTCCGGTGATGCCGAGTGACTTTTTCTGGTTGTCTGTTATACGAAGTGCCATAGCCTGTTGTAAATTTTTATAACGAAAATAGCGAAAATAAATTGCCGTTGCCTCCTGAGCCGGATAATGTCTCTCCCATAAATTCCAGGACAGTTGCTCCTAATTTTGAAACCTTAAACTTTCAACTCTCAAACAAGTTGTTTGAGCGCAATTTCGAAAGCACGTGCGCTGATCCCGGTTTTGGAAGCATCCGCATCGTAGGTTTTCTGAAGAGCGTTTTTAATGGTTTTCGAAATATCCGAAAAGATCGCTTCGTCTGTCATCTGAACTTTTTTTTCCATGAAGTAGGCGAAAACACGGGCCATTCCGCAATTCGAGATAAAATCCGGCACGAGGCTTACTTTGCTGTCGACGTTTTCCATGATAGGCCCGAAGAAAATTTCCTTGTCGGCAAACGGTACATTCGCCCCGCAGGAAATCACTTCGAGTCCGTTAGAAGCCATTTTATCGACTTGTTCCTGCGTCACCAAACGCGATGCCGCACACGGGGCAAAAATTTCCGCGCCTGTTTCCCAGACTTTATCGTTCAATTCGGCAAACGGAACCATATTTTCAGCGACGAGCTTATTGCCGTCTTTGTTGAGGAATAAGTTGCGAATTTCTTCGAACGAAAATCCATCCTTGTTCAAAAGCCCGCCGTCGCGATCGATGATGCCGACCACTTTCACGCCCATTTCCGCAAGGTAAAACGCTGCCGCAGATCCTACGTTGCCGAAACCTTGCACGATGGCCTTCTTTCCTTTGATCTCACCGCCGTAAATGTCGTAAAAGTGGCGCACGCCTTCCGCAACGCCATAACCGGTGATCATGTCGGCCACCGTGTATTTGCGGGAAACGTCAGGCGAAAACGTCGGATTTTCAATCACTTTGATCACGCCCTGGCGCAACTGTCCGATACGGTTGATCTTGTCGGCTTCACTCGGCCTGAAATGTCCGTTGAAAACGCCTTCCTGCGGATGCCAGACGCCGCATTCCTCCGTCATCGGGATAACTTCATGAATCTCGTCGACATTAAGGTCGCCGCCCGTACCGTAATAGCTTTTCAAAAGAGGGGAGACGGCTTTGTACCAACGGCGCAGCACCTCGTCCTTGCGGGGATCGTTAGGATCGAAATTAATGCCCGATTTTGCTCCGCCGATCGCGGGTCCTGAAACCGTGAATTTTACTTCCATCGTCTTGGCAAGCGATAAAACCTCGTTCATATCGAGGCCTTTTCGCATACGAGTACCGCCACCGGCAGCGCCGCCGCGAAGTGAATTGATGACCGTCCAGCCTTCCGCATCGGTTTCGGGATCCTTCCAGTTAAAGACGATTTCAGGCGTTTTATTCTCGTATTTCTTGAGTAATTCCTTCATTGGTTGTAGTTGTAAAAGTTGGGCAAATATAGTTTTAAGTGTTTAGCTGTCGTAGATTTTTCCAGAGCTGTGATCGTGTTTTGCACCCGTCACGCTTGCCAGTACGTTGATTTCACCGCGCATTTTAAGAACGCCGAGCAGTCCGAAGATCAGCGCCTCCTTGAATTCCAGTATCCTGGCGTCGGGAATCTCGATTTTAATTTGCGGCAGATGTTCCTGTATTCTCGAAATCAAAAAGTCGTTGTAAGCGCCGCCTCCGGTAACAAGCATTTTTCCGGTTTTTTTTTGAAGTGCCGATGCGGTCTGAACGGCTATATGTTCGCAAAAAGTGCGCATTTTGTCGCTGTCGGAAACTGCAAAACGTTCCATAACAGGCAACACGCTTTCGCGGACGAACTCGAACCCGAGCGATTTCGGATACGGTTGTCCGTAAAAATCTAAGGCATTAAGCTCATAAAGCAATTCGTATTCGATGTTTCCCGATTCCGCCAGGCGGCCTTTATCGTCAAAATCGAATCCGAGCCTGTTCGCGTAAAAATTCAGGACCGTGTTTACAGGGGAAATATCAAAGGCCATCCGGTCGCGTCCGTACTCAAAAGAAACGTTGGAAAATCCGCCGAGATTCAGGCAGTAATCAAATTCCGGGAATAAAATTCTGTCGCCTATCGGAACCAGGGGAGCGCCTTGTCCGCCAAGCCTGACATCTTCGATGCGAAAATCGCAAACGACTTTCTGTTTGGTAAGCTTAGCGATTTCGGGCAAATTCCCAATCTGGAGCGTGATCCCGTGCCGCGGCTGATGCAGTATCGTATGGCCGTGGGAACAAACGGCGTCGAGATTTTGAATTTCGTGTTTTGCGATAAAATTCCCGATGACCTTGCCTAACAGTAAAGTATATGCTGAATTGAGTTTTTCGAGTTCCGTATCGCCAAAAGTAACGGCCGACCTGAGCGTTTCGACGAATTCCGGATCGTAGGCGACGGTTTCGCTTTCGCGGATGTCGAACGACCATTTTCCATCGGATATTTCAAAGCCGACGTGAGCCAGATCTATGCCGTCGAGAGAGGTTCCCGACATGACTCCGATAACGTTGTAGGATTCTTTTGACACGGCTCAAAATTACGGATTGCGATTGAGAATTTCCCATTTAAAAATTTATCTTTGGGCAAATTTTTACACAAACTATAATTTTTATTCGCACTTGTTATGGATTTTAATCTAACCGAAGAACATTTGATGATTCAGCAAGCCGCTCGCGATTTTGCCCAGAACGAATTGCTTCCGGGCGTCATCGAGAGAGACGACAAACAGCAGTTTCCGACCGAGCAGATCAGGAAAATGGGAGAGCTGGGCTTCCTCGGCATGATGGTGGACCCTAAATACGGCGGAAGCGGCCTCGACACGATTTCCTATGCGCTTGCGATGGAAGAAATCTCGAAGATCGACGCTTCGGCTTCGGTGGTAATGTCCGTAAACAATTCCCTGGTTTGCTGGGGACTGCAGACATTCGGTAACGAACAGCAAAAACAAAAATACCTGACGAAGCTTGCCACGGGCGAAATGATCGGAGCATTCTGCTTATCGGAGCCTGAAGCCGGATCTGACGCGACTTCCCAAAGCACGACGGCAAAAGATATGGGCGACCATTATCTGCTTAACGGTACGAAGAACTGGATCACGAACGGCAGCACGGCCTCGGTATATATCGTGATCGCCCAAACCGATATCGACAAAAAGCACAAAGGCATCAACGCCCTGATCGTCGAGAAGGATGCGCCGGGATTTTCGATAGGACCAAAAGAGCAAAAGCTTGGCATCCGCGGAAGCGACACGCATTCGCTGATGTTTAACGACGTGAAGGTGCCAAAGGAAAACCGCATTGGCGAAGACGGCTTCGGGTTCACGTTCGCGATGAAAACGCTTTCCGGCGGACGCATCGGGATCGCTTCCCAGGCGTTGGGAATTGCATCTGGAGCCTATGAACTGGCGCTCAAGTATTCCAAAGAGCGAAAGGCTTTCGGAAAAGAGATTTCGCAACACCAGGCTATCGCGTTCAAATTGGCCGATATGGCGACACAGATCGAGGCAGCACGCCATTTGGTACTGAAAGCGGCGTGGGACAAGGATCAGCACAAAAATTACGATCTGAGCGGTGCGATGGCCAAATTGTATGCCTCGCAAGTTGCGATGGATACGACGATCGAAGCGGTACAGATCCACGGCGGAAACGGTTACGTCAAGGAATACCACGTGGAGCGGTTGATGCGGGATGCCAAAATCACACAGATTTATGAAGGAACATCGGAAATCCAGAAGATCGTGATTTCCAGGAGTATACTTACAAAATAAGCTGTTTTGCAGCAAAATGTGGAGGCTGTCTGAAAAGGCGGCCTTTTTTTTAACATATTTTCCGTGTTAAAAACCGCAACCAATCGCATGAGTCTGCATCTAGGAAGACCGGAAGGGAAACCTGATTCGAAGACTATTCCGGTAGACTCTGTCTAATATTTAAACTCAATATCAAGTTATGAAATCCAGTTTTATGTGGAAAATGTTTTTTGGAATTGCTTCTGTCCTTGCCCTGTCGTCTTGCAGCCTGGACGATGGAGGAACCTATTACCAGGATACGATGGCGCATGTCACGATCGGTAATGCAAGTCCCGGTACGGGAGATGTTTATTTTTTTGCCGATAACAATCTGGTCAACCAATATGGCCTGGGCTTTGGGGACGCAGCCGGCTATTACAACTTTTACCAGGGCGACAGGACGCTTTCCGTCAAATCGATGAGCGGGGAGTTGCTGGCTACCAAAGATGTCAATCTATCGATCGGAGCTTTCTATACGATTTTTACCGTAAACGAAGCCAGCAATATGGATCTTGCCGTCTTTAAAGATTCGTTGGTCGAGCCCATTGCCGGCAGCGCACGCATCCGGTTTATCAATCTGTCTCCGGATGCTCCGGCTATCGACATTTTGAACGGTACTGACGAAGTCGCTTCAGATGTCGCGTTTAAAGAAGCGTCACAATTCATCGACGTTCCGGCCGGAGCTTACGAATTCAGAGCCAGGCTGTCATCTGCAGATGCGTTTCTGGGATCCAAACAGGTACAATTGAGCGCGGGCCGGATCTATACGTTCTACACGAAAGGATCTGCCGCGGTGCCTTCCGATCCGGCTTTCCCGTTTGGGATTGAAGGAATCTATAATTATTAAGATCGCTTTGTTTTTATGTTTGCCCTGTCAGGATTTTCCTTTCAGGGCTTTTTTTTTGTCGGATGAAATTGGCCTCTTACCCTGTTCCCTAAATATTTCTATCTTTAATCCATGAGCCAAAAACCGACAAAAGCGTTAAAAGGGAAAGTATTGTTGGGTTATTTGCTGTTGTTTTCAATCGCGGTGATCTCGGTTTGGTTCATCTACACTGAAATCCTGAAGATCGCCAGTCCGGCGAACGACAATGGCGATAATCAGAAAATCATCAAAATCAGCGAGGCCATCGCCGGATTATACGCTGCCGAGGCGGTCGGACGTAACGCTATCCTGACGGGTTCGAAAAGCGATCTGCGCATGTACGACAGGATGCTGGACAGCATCGATTCTCGCATCGACGCCATCAAATCCGATAGCGACGCCGAACAATTGGGCAAACTCGATACGATCCAGAGTTTGTTGAAGCGAAAGAAGAACAGTATCATCGAAATCATCGGCTTCCGCCAGAAATACAATGCCGAAAGCACCTTCGACCGCGCGGTTTCCCAGATATACAAGGTAAAAGATTCGCTGAACCAGAGCGTGAAGCCTGTCGAATTTGGCAACAGCAACCAACTGTACCGCTTCATGCGGAACGTGCTGCCGAAGCAGGAACTCGATTCCCTGAGCAAACTCCCGGTTTCCAATGATGAGCTGACGTCCAACATCGAGCGCATGCTCACCAAAGTCATCGTCCGGAACAACAAAATGAAATACGACCTGTTCAGGAAGGAACAGCAGCTTCAGGATGAAAACCGCGTCATTTCCGACAGGCTGCGCGTCATTTTATCTACCCTGGAAAAAGAAATTCTTGAAAAATCGTACGCTAAGATCAACAGGTCGCGCCTGGCCATCGACAACACGATCAATACCATGGCCTGGATAGGGGCCGCGACTTTTTTGCTGCTCGTGATCTTTGCCTGGATCATCATCCGGGATCTGAGCATCAATCAACGCTATCGCCAGCAGCTTGAAATGCTCAACCACGAAAATGAAAACCTGTTGAGGAGCAAGACGATGCTTATGGCGACGGTCACGCACGATATCCAGACGCCTTTGGGGAGCGTGATCGGATTTGCCGACCTGCTGCATTCGACCGATCCCAACAGCCGCCAGAAACAGTACATCGAAAACATCAGGCATTCGTCCCAGTACATTGTGAAACTCGTCAACGACCTCGTTGATTTTTCGCGTCTGGAAAACAACAAGATCACGATCGAAAAGGTATCGTTTAACTTTCGGGACCTGATCGAAAATACCTGCCGTCCGTTGGAACACAATGCCACGGTGAAGCATATCGAACTGAATTGGGATATCGACGACGAACTGGACGACAATTATATTTCAGATCCGTACCGTCTGCGCCAGGTTTTGACCAATCTGATATCGAATGCGATTAAATTCACCCAGGAAGGCTCGGTCGAAGTCACGGCGGCGATCGAAGGCGAATTCATAGTCGTCTCGGTAATAGACACGGGGATCGGGATTGCCAGGCAACAGCAGGATCACGTTTTCGAGGAATTTACTCAGGCCCATGCGGGAATCGAGAAAAAGTTCGGCGGCACAGGGCTCGGACTTACGATCGCCAAGCGTATGCTCCAGCTTTTGGGAGGCGACATTTCACTCGAAAGCGAGGAAGGGCAGGGCTCGATTTTCAGCATTCGCGTTCCCTGTATCAGATCTGGGATAAAGGCGCCGTCGTTTGCCAAGGAACAGCGCGAATCCGAAAGCGATTTTCTCAAGGGCAAAAAATTACTGATCGTAGATGACGATGCCATGCAGCTCACGCTGATGCGGGAAATTTTTGCCAATTATGACGTGGAGGTAGTCACCGAGTCCGATTCGGCAAAAGTGACCGGGATTTTGGCAGGATCCGGATTCGATCTGGTCCTGAGTGACATCCAGATGCCAAATATCGACGGATTCGAACTTGTGAAACGCATCCGCACGAGCGGTGAAAAATATTCGGAAATACCGGTGATCGCACTTTCCGGCAAGCGCGACCTTACCGCCGTGGATTTTACGTCAAAAGGATTTACCGCTTCCCATCAAAAGCCATTACAGCTTCAAACACTGCTCAGGCTAATGCGGGCGATTTTTGAAAAAGAGGAAATCCCGCAAATCGAATCGCGCGTAGTGAATCCGGCCGGGCCGAAACTCTTCGATCTTGGTACGCTAAACCAGTTTACCCAGGACGACCCGGACTCGCTTCGTCTGATCGTCGACACTTTTATAGAAAGTTCCCGGGAAAATTGCAGCTTGCTAACGGAAGCAGCCTCGCGCGGAGATTGGCCGCAAATGTCAGGGCTTGCCCATAAAATGATCCCGATGCTGAAACAGATGGATGTTTTTTCGATCGTGCGGCTTCTTGAACCTGTTGAGGATCGAAAGCTAGATTTGAATGCGGCGGAACTGATCGCTTATACGGAGTCGATTTGCGGGAAGATGGAGGAGCTGCTCGTTGAATTGCGGTTACAGGTGCAGAAGGTTTGATTTAGGTTTCCGGTTTTTACCGTTAGGAACATTTAAACCTAAAGATTAAAACATTGAGTTCATTAAGAGCATTAAGAACATTAAGATTAGTTTAATTCAGGTGATTTTTTACTGCCGGTCCGGGTCTTGGGCAGCAGGCTTATTTATAACACTAATAATTCTGATATCTCAAATATGACTAAATGCTCTTAACGCACTTAATGGTCTCAACGGTTTATTTATAAGTAAAGGAGAGTGTTGTTAACGGTAACAAACCGACTACAAATCGATATTATACAACTTAAGCTTATTGTACAACGTCTTACGGTCGATATCCAGCAAACGCGCGGCCTTGCTCTTATTAAAATTGGTCTGGTCGAGTGCGCGCCGTATCGCCGTTTCCTCGTCTTCTTTGTATAAAGCCACCGATTCCTCACTTGACGGAGCCAGCGACATTTCCTGCGGAAGGACATCTGTGGAAATCAGGCCGGAGCGCGTCAGCAATACCGATCGCTTTATCGTGTTCTTCATCTCACGCAGGTTGCCGGGCCAGTCGTAATCGAGAAAAAGGCGTGTCACCTCTTCATCAAAACCGGCCACTTCACGTTCAAGATCGTGATTGGCTTCGGCAAGGAAATGATGGGCGAAAATCATAATGTCGTTTTTGCGTTCCGACAATCGTGGCGCCTGTATCGAAAACTCGTTGAGGCGATGAAAAAGATCTTCGCGGAAATCTCCTTTGCGGACGGCTTCCGCAAGGTCCTCGTTCGTAGCGGCAATTACGCGGATATCGACTTTCGTTTCCGTATTGCTTCCAACGGGCTTCACCTTGCGTTCCTGAAGCGCCCTCAGCAATTGTACCTGGACTTCGTACGACAGGTTGCCGACCTCGTCCAGGAATATCGTGCCTCCGTTCGCGGCTTCGAAATGCCCGGTTTTGTCATTGACGGCTCCGGTAAACGATCCTTTAATGTGCCCGAAGAATTCGCTCGACGCCAGGTCTTTGGGTATCGCTCCGCAGTCGACAGCCACGAAAGGCTTGCCGGACCGTTTGCTTTGGGAATGGATGGAGTGGGCGATATATTCCTTGCCTGTCCCGCTGTCGCCCATGATCAGGACGGACATGTTCGTTGGGGCAACAAGCGTGATGTATTCGTGTAATTTATTGGAATGCGTGCTGATGCCTTTCACGAACGTAACCGGTTCGGCAGTCGCATCGGACTTCTTGGAAACAGTAGTGTCCGGATTTTCAGATTGTGCCGTTTTCTTGAGCGATTGCTGTATCGTATGAAGAATCTCGTCCGGGTTGATCGGTTTTCCGACGTAATCGAAAGCGCCCATTTTCATTGCATTGACCGCTGCTTTAATATCGGTATAACCTGTCATGAGTATGACCTGCGTCTTCGCGGATACCGATTTGGCCGATTTCATGATGTCGAGTCCGTCGCTGTCGGGCAGGCGAATATCGGTAAGGACGACGTCAAAGACCTGCGAGTGTATGAGTTCGAGTGCTTCCAAAGCATTAAACGCATTCGTGACTTCAAAACCCTTTTTCTGCAAAAAAGTCTTGAGCATGATGCAAAAGGAGGTATCGTCGTCGATTACTAGGATTTTGTGGCTCATCGATACATTTACGGTCGGCGTCTGACAAAATTAGAGTTTAAAGCCTGTCACAAATGTTAAGGAATGTTATAAATACAAAAAGGAGGTACTGATTGTACCTCCCTTATGCGAAGAAAACGTGTCTTCATTCACTCAATTTAACTAAACTAATCTTACTTTCCGGTTATTCTTCTCTCAGGAATTCTCCGCTTGAAGCAAAATAAGCTGTAGACTTTTTGCTGTCTTTCGAAACGATGAGCTTGTACTCTCCGTCAGAAGACTGGTAGGCTTCAAGTATGGAATAACCGCCATATTTGGTTCCGATTTTCTCCAGGGCCGTCGGTGAAACGGTGTTCCGGTCAATCGATTTATATTCTTTAGTCGTAGATGTTTCAGTCGTGGATTTTGTGGTCTTTTCAGTCTGGGCGTTGGAAGCGACCGCGAATCCGATCATCAAGGCCGCTGTAAAAAATATTTTTTTCATGATAAAGTTGTTGTTGTTGTTGATTCGGATAAGAGTAAGTCAGAATCGTGCCAGGCTGAAATTTATAATATTCAGATGATTTAAAGCTTTGCAAATCAGCGTTCCCATAGGAAAACACTGTCAGGAACATAGTATCCAATTTTGGTGTCAGATGTGGAATCCCCGAAATCCGTTGTGGAAATTCCACAATTAAAGTGTAATTGTATTATCCGTTAAGGTGTCCGATGGAAATTATATACCGCAACTTCATCTGAGTTGTAAGAATCCGACAATCCGGATACGCTACATTTACGTAGATTTACCTGGTTCCAAAAAAACCGCACAACATCCAACTACATGCTTTTAAACGCGATCAGTCAAAATTTTGCAGAACTATCGGGCCTTCTACGCCAGCTTTCGGAAGAAGATTACACGCGTTGCTGCCCTGAATTGGGCAATGCGACGATAGGAGAACACATGAGACATATATTAGAATTGTACCAGTGTCTGGAAAAAGCTTATATTTCCGGCGTGGTCGAATACGATAAGAGGGATCGCGACCGGGTGCTGCAAACACGTCCGGAAATGGCTCTCAACATCATCGGCCAACTAGAGTATTCGCTTTGCAAGCCGAACAAGAACATGCAATTGAAATTCGAACTCGACGGGGAGCAATACCTGATCCCGACGAATTACGAACGCGAATTGCTGTACAATCTCGAACACAGCATCCATCATCAGGCGCTCATTAAAGTAGGAGTGCGGCAGTTGGAGGCCACCGTGGACGAAGATTTCGGGATTGCAAAGTCAACCATAGCGTACCGCAATCAATGTGCACAGTGACTTTCGTGGCTTCGGCCGGTAAAAAAATAATAACGTCCAACCGCGATGAAGAGACAAAGCGTCCTTCGCTCGAGCCTGCATCCTATATGGTTAACGGGAAAAAATTGTTCTTTCCTAAAGATCCCAGGGCAGGAGGAACCTGGTTCGCCAGCGATGAGCACGCCAACGTCCTCGTGTTGCTCAACGGTGCTTTCGAGGCTCACGAACACCGACCTCCTTACAAACGCAGCCGCGGACTGATCGTACTCGACCTGCTCTCGTCACAATCGGCTATTTCATATTGGCAGGAAATCGACCTGGACCAGGTAGAACCGTTCACAATCGTCCTTTATGAACAAGGTGCTTTGTATGAATTGCGTTGGGACGGAAACCGGAAATCGCGTTCTGATCTCGATGCGTCCCAAAATTACATCTGGTCGTCCACGACGTTGTATCCGAAGGAGATCCGGGATAAGCGCGAGCAATGGTTCGCCGATTTTCTCAGTAAAAATCCGGATCCGACAACCCAGGATATGTTCCGCTTTCATCGCTACACGGAAAATTCTGATTCACAGAACGGCCTGATCATCGACCGCAAAGGAATCGCATTGCAAACGTTGAGCATTACCCAGGCAGCGACAGTGGGGAACGAGCTGGAATTTACTTACAGCGACCTCATTTCAGACGCCGTATACAAAACCTCATGCGCGAACGTTTAAGTTGAGGCTGTTCTTCCATAAGCTTTTCCATTGGGAATACTGGCCGCAGCAAATCGTGTATGCGCCGGTTTTTTTTCAGTATATGTGGTATGCGTTGCGATCGCGCTCGATGTTTTTTTTCAGCGCGTGCAATCCCGGGATCAGGAATGGCGGATTTTTTATGGAATCGAAAAAGGAAATCTACGATTCGATGCCGGATGGTTCCTATCCCCGGACGGAAATCCTCAATGCCTGCGCCTCGGCCAACATCATCAATCAAAAGCTGGAGCGTTCCCGGATCGGGTTTCCCTTTATCGCGAAACCGGACATGGGCCAAAGGGGATCGGCCGTCAAAAAGATCGACACGATCGAAGGGCTGCTCAAATATTCAGGACGTTGCGAATTTAACTTTCTTGTTCAGCAGCTTATTCCTTTTAAAAACGAAGTAGGAGTTTTTTATGTGCGATTTCCAGATGAGAAAAAGGGCCGCATAACAGGCATTGTTTCCAAGGAATTTATGATCGTTACGGGTGACGGACGTTCTACGCTGGAGCAGCTCATGCGCCGGAATCCGCGGTATGAGATGCAGATACCGAAGCTCAGGCGCGAATTCGGGAAGCGCCTGCAAGAAATTCTTCCGGTTGGGGAAAAACGCAACCTCGTGCCTTACGGGAACCACATCCGCGGAAGCAAATTCGTCGATCACAGCCATCTGATTAGTGAAAAACTTACGGAAACGATAGATAATCTGTGCAAGGAAATTCCCGGTTTTTACTTTGGCCGCCTCGACATTATGTACGACAACTGGCCGGATCTTGAAAACGGCAAGAACTTTATGGTCGTCGAGGTAAACGGCGCATCGAGCGAGCCTACGCACATTTACGATCCAGGGCATTCGATCTTCTTCGGATGGAAGGAAATTATGCGGCATGTGAGATACATGTACCAGATCAGCGCGATCAACCACAAAAAAGGCGTACCTTATCTTACGCATAAATCGGGTGTGAAGGAATACCGGGATTATGTCGAGCACAATAAAAAATTCGAAGGCTTTTGAAAGGATTGCGCAACATTCTGGTCGGGTTCGGCATCAGTTTCATCGGTTCGGTACCTTTGGGTTACCTGAACGTGGTGGGTTTCGAAATTCTTTCAGATGGCGGATTTTCGCGACTCTGGCCGTATCTGTTCGGCGTTATCGCGGAAGAAAGCATCGTTATTTATCTGACGTTGCTCTTTGCGGATAAATTGTCGAAAGGCGGTAAACTCGTCAAAGCCACCGAAATTTTTTCCATCGCTTTCCTGCTGATACTGGCCGTCTATTTTTTCGTCAGGCCTGAAACCGCATCAGACAAAACTCCGGTTTACGTACAATATTCCCCATTTATAGCCGGGGCCGTACTGAACGCAATCAATTTTATGCAGCTGCCGTTCTGGACAGGTTGGAATTTATACCTTATAAACGCTAAGTGGATTTTTATCGAAAGCAGGATCAGATACCTATACATTTTCGGGGCATTGCTGGGAACATTTGCCGGAATGTTGCTGTTTATCCTGGGCCTGCATTATCTGGCGGAAAACATAGACGGGCTTTCGTTCTATCTGATGAAAATCTTTATACCGCTGATATTCCTCGGGCTCGCGCTTTGGCAATCGTATAAATTCTATGAGAAATACCGACGCACGTAGCAATTGAACGATTGGGTTTGTTTAGCGGGAAACAGTATAGTTCATAAATATTGTGGACCGATTTAAAACAAACAAACGGCAATAATTTGAGACATTAAGGACGTTAAGATAATTAAGAACGTTAAGATTTTTTTCCAACAATAACCAAACTTAATGATCCAAATGTCCTAAATGCCTTTAACGGTAATTTGTTTAAACATTAAGATCATGAATTCTTTCAACCGCAAAAATTCTGAACTGATAGAACATTTCGCAACATTAAGATAATAGGTAGAACAGACAAAACCGCGAATCCTTATATTTACGATTCGAATTTTTTTCATGAAAAATATAATCGTTACCGGAACAAGCCGCGGAATCGGCCTCGAACTTGCGCTTTTGTTTGCCGATGCCGGACACAACGTCCTGGCGCTTTCCCGAAAATCCAATCCAGAATTGCTCAGGCACGAAAATGTCACGTATTTGACCGTGGATCTTGCGGATGAAGCCTCTCTGCGCCAGATCTCAGCATTTTTGGAGAACTGGAAAACAATTGATGCTGTCGTGCACAATGCCGGTGCGCTCGTTCTCAAGCCCTTTTCCCAGATCACGACCGAAGATTTCGAACGCCTTTACCGCGTCAACGTGTTCGGTGTCGCCGCTTTGACGCGCATGGCGATACCATTTATGCAAAAGGGCGCTCACGTGGTGACGATCAGCAGTATGGGCGGGGTTCAGGGCACGATGAAATTTTCAGGGTTGGCGGCTTACAGTTCGAGCAAGGGCGCCGTGATCACTTTGTCGGAAGTTTTGGCCGAAGAATACAAGGAGCACGGCATCGCCTTCAACGTATTGGCACTCGGATCGGTACAGACCGAAATGCTGGCGGAAGCGTTTCCCGGTTACGAGGCACCGCTTCGGGCAAAGGAAATGGCCGACTATATTTTCGATTTCACGCTCAACGGAAACAAATACTACAACGGAAAAGTGCTTCAGGTCGCTTTGTCCACGCCATGAACGAAACATTGTCCAAATATTTGCCGGAGGCCGCGGTCAAGCCGATATTCGAGCTGATCGTCGCTTATGAAGTACATCTGAAAATCGTCAACGAACGCATGACGCGACATGGCGATTACCGCAAGGCGCATACCGGAAAACACGAGATCACAGTGAACGGGAGCCTGAATAAATACCGTTTTTTAATGACGCTCATCCATGAAATCTCCCATCTTGTGGCCTTTGAAAAATACGGGCGTAACATTAAGCCGCACGGCGTGGAATGGAAAACGACGTTCCAGAGGCTCTTCGTTCCGTTCATCCGGCCGGAAATTTTCCCAAATCAATTGCTGCCGTTGCTGGCGCGGCATTTTAAGAACCCGTCGGCGAGTAGCGATACCGATACGACGCTTTCGCTGGCACTGAAGCAGTACGATCAGGAAAACGATAAAAATTATGTGTTCCAGTTGCCGTACGGTGCCGTTTTCCGGATACATAACGGCAAGATTTTCCAGAAAGGCGCAATGCGTACGAAGCGCTTCGAATGCATGGAACTGAAATCCGGGCGCATGTACTTGTTCAACCCGAACGCCGAAGTTGAAATCATACAACAATTACAAGGTTAAAATAAATTTTTTTTGACGTTCTTGCGACCACTGAAAAGGCACACAAACATGAACAGCAACTATTACGCAATTTTGATGGCAGGAGGCGTGGGATCGCGTTTCTGGCCGGTAAGCACCACCGAATTCCCGAAACAGTTCCACGACATGCTGGGCTCAGGGGAAACGTTGATCCAGAAAACCTTCAGCAGGCTTTCGCGTCTTATCCCAAAGGAAAATATCCTGATCCTGACCAATGAAAAGTACAACGATCTGGTACTGGAACAACTTCCGGAAGTAAATCCCGATCAGGTATTGCTCGAACCCGCCATGCGCAATACGGCTCCGTGTATTTTGTATGCCTCGCTTAAGATCAAAAAGCAGAACCCTGACGCGCTGATGGTCGTCGCGCCTAGCGATCACTGGATCGAGGACGAACAGGCCTTTACGGACAACCTCAAAAAGTGCTTCGATTTTTGCGAAAACAACGACGCTTTGATGACGCTCGGGATACAGCCGACGTTCCCCAATACGGGTTACGGTTATATCGAATTCGATAAATCGGATACGGAAGAAGTCAAAAAAGTGAGCCAGTTCCGTGAAAAGCCGGATTATGAAACGGCCAGGCAGTTCCTGGAAAGCGGAAACTTTTTGTGGAACGGCGGCATTTTCATCTGGAGCGCCAACACGGTGATCGAGGCTTTTGCGAAATTTCAGCCTCAGATGCTGTCGCTTTTTGAAAAAGGGAATGACAGCTACAACACGGCATCCGAAAAAGATTTTATTGATCAGAATTACGCTCAGGCGGACAATATTTCCATCGATTACGCCCTCATGGAAAACGCGAAAAATGTCTACGTGCTTCCTGCGGCTTTCGACTGGAACGATCTGGGAACGTGGGGATCGCTTCACGAAAAATTGCCCAAGGACAACAGCAACAACGCCGTTGTAAACGCCCGCGTCATTCTGGAGAACGCGAACAACAACATTATCCGCTCCGACGCCAAAAAACTGATCATCGTGGACGGGCTTGACGACTTTATCATCGTCGACCGCGAAGACGTGCTTTTGATCTATCCGAAAAATAAAGAACAGGACATCAAACGGATTACAGGCCTGGCCAATCAGTTGTAGATTTCCGGCCGGCTGCATCCGATAGCGATAAAACAAATTGTTGCGGATCAGGCCGGCGATTCGCCTTTGTCTTCCCTGAGCTGGGCTTTGCGGACTTTCTTGAATAAATTCGACGAATATACGAAGTCGACGATCGCCTCATTATCGGTCCTGAAAATTTCCTTTTTCGTTCCTTCCCAGGCTAGAATTCCTTCTTTGAGGAACACGATCTTTTGTCCGATCTCCATAACCGAATTCATGTCGTGGGTGTTGATGACCGTCGTGATGCTGTATTCGTGCGTGATTTCCTGAATAAGGTTGTCGATAACCGTCGACGTTTTCGGATCCAATCCGGAATTCGGTTCGTCGCAAAACAAGTATTTCGGATTATTGACGATGGCGCGCGCAATGGCAACGCGTTTTTGCATTCCTCCGGATATTTCCGATGGTTTTTTATGGTGGGCATCGACGAGGTTGACGCGGGCTATGACTTCATCGACACGATCCTTGATCTCGCCTTTTGTCTTGCCGGAAAACATCTGCAAAGGAAAACCCACATTCTGGGCAACCGTCATGCTGTCGAACAAGGCGCTTCCCTGGAATACCATTCCGATCTCGGTACGCAGGTCGCGTTTTTCATCTTCGGTCATTTCCCAATAACGCCGTCCGTCATACATAATGGCGCCTGAGTCCGGCCGGTGGATCCCGAGCAGGCTCTTGAGCAAAACCGTTTTTCCCGAGCCCGACTGCCCGATGATCAGATTCGTTTTGCCTGTCTCGAACGTGGTTGTGATTCCTTTCAAAACCGTGGCATCGCCAAACGATTTGACTACATCTTTAACCTCTATCATTTGCTTAGGAGTAATTGGGTTAGTATATAGTTGGCCAGAATGATCATAACCGATGTCCAGACAAACGATGTCGTACTGGCTTTTCCTACTTCTAGTGCGCCGCCTTTCATGTAAAACCCGTGGAAGGACGGAATCGTCGCCAGGATGATCGCAAACACGAAAGTTTTGATAAATGCGTACGTGATATGGAACGGGATAAACTCGGATTGTATACCTGAAATGAATTCGGCGCTCGAGGTGAATCCGCCGTATACGCTGGCGATCCATCCGCCGAAAATCCCTAAGAACATCGAGAGCATGATCACGAACGGATAGAATAACAAGGCGATGATTTTCGGGAACACAAGATAATTCAGGGCGTTCACACCCATAACCTCAAGCGCGTCGATCTGTTCGGTAACGCGCATTGTTCCGATACTTGACGTAATGAACGATCCTACTTTACCGGCCATAATGATCGAAATAAAAGTTGGTGCAAATTCCAGGATGACCGATTGGCGCGTCGCGAACCCGATGAGGTATTTCGGGATAAGCGGGTTCGTGAGGTTCAAAGCCGTCTGAATCGCAACGACTCCGCCAACGAAAAACGAAATGAACGCCACGATGCCCAGCGATCCGATGATAAGGTCGTCGATCTCTTTGAGGATAAGCCCGCGCATCACGGCAGACTTTGTCGGCTTCCGGAAAACTTCCTTCACCATCAAAAAATATTTACCGATCTGTGTGAGCCAGCGCGTAAGGATCATAGCATTGAAATATGTGCTAAAATACGGATAAAATAAACAATTAGCGAGTTGGATAATTAGCGATTTCGTTAATTAGCGAATATGCGAATGCCAATATGCGAATTAGCGAATAGGCAAATAGCGAATGAGCGAATTAGCGAATTAGCGAATGAGGAGTCCTGAGCATTTGCCGTGTTTAATTTGCTAATCACCACATTCCCTATTATCCCATCCGCAATTAGCTAATTACCACATTCGCTAATTCGCTATTTTACCATTCGCTAATTCCCTAATTATCCCATTTCCCGCTTCTGACCTATTATCCAATCAACGGTTTTACAAATGAAACTGCATGGGCAATTCCACAAAAATCATGTAACGTCCAGATAAGAACTGTTCATTATTTTTAATATCTAAATCCCGAAACTATGATAGTCGTTTCAGCCGCTACAGGCCACATCGGATCAGAACTTATAAAGATTTTAGTTGCCGCAAATGAGCAGGTCACGGGCATTACAGCAAATCCGGACCACATCGATAAAATCCGAGCCAGCGGGGCCGAAGCGGCGATTGTGGACATTTACGATACGTCCGGATTGCGCGCACTTTTGAATGAAGCCGATAAATTCTATTTGTTGAATCCGCCCGGTGATATCTCTGCAAACCCGTCCCAGGAGGAACGTCAGTCGGTTCAGGTTCTGATCGATGCGGTAAAAAACAGCGACCTCCGAAAGGTTGTGGCAGCATCCACATACGGCGCCCAGCCCGGAGAAGCGTTGGGCGATCTCAGTGTGTTGTATGAACTCGAGCAAAAACTGGCCAAGACCAATCTTCAATATGAGATCATTCGGGGCGCCTATTATTATTCGAATTGGGATATGTCGCTCGCATCGGCTAAGGCAGAAGGCAAAATTTATACTTTTTTTCCTGTGGATTTCAAACTTCCGATGGTCGCTCCGTCCGATATCGCCCGTTTAACAGCGGACCGCCTCGTGTATGAAGACCTTATCAGCATGCACTATATTGAAGGGCCGCAGCATTATTCGCCTCAGGATGTAGCCAATGCATTTTCACAAGCATTGGGCAAAGATGTTGAGGCCGTCCAAATACCTAGAGAATCATGGGAAAGTTCCCTGCAGCAGGCTGGATTTTCGGAAGCAGCCGCGCGTTCCATGGCGAATATGACGCAGGCGACGATGGATGGTTTGGAATTGCCCAACAATCCTGTGAAAGGTAAAACGACGTTGCAGGATTATATCAAGAATCTGGTGGAAACACGAAGTTCAGAATAACTTTTCCTTCATTTTTTTCAAGCGGTAGCGGCGTACGAACGTTGCTTGCTCGGGAGTGACCAGCATGGCTTTCCGTTCAGATTTTGCCCTGAGGTAACCGCCGAGGTAGTCGATGAACAATAATGGCTTTTTCTTCCTCATCGCCAGTTTTGCCGATGCGATGGCCGTGATGAAAAGACCGTAACCCAATGTGTAAAAAGCCGCTCCTTGCTTGTAGCGCGCCGCTTTATCGTAAGTGGAACCCGTAGGTTTAAGGTGTTTTACCTTTAGATCCGGAATCGTGACGACCTTCCAGCCGTAATAATTGCACAACAGTTCATCGACAGTGTCCCAGCCCATTGCCGGCTTCAATCCTCCGATTTGTTCGAAACAGGATTTGCGATAGGCCTTGAACGCACCGCGGATATGGTCTTTATCGGTAAGATTTTCGAGGATCCAGTCGCCGTTTCTTTCGATGTAAGCAAATCCGCCCGCCATTCCGGTTTTTTCGTCAGATTTAAATCGGGCAAGAACGGTTTCGAAATAATCCGGCGGGAAAATAAGGTCTGCGTCTGCCTTGACGATGATGTCGAATTCGGGATCGACGACAGCGAATCCCTTTTCGAACGCGCGGATCACTTTGCTCCCGGGTAAATGCACGGCTTCCGAAGTCGTATTGACCAATCTTATCCACGGATATTTTGCCTCAAAGTCAGAGGCGATGAGAGCCGTCGAATCGGTGGAATTGTCATTTACGACAATAACTTCTTTGGGCAAAACAGTTTGCGACGACAGTGAATCCAACGTCCGCGCAATGAATTTTTCCTCGTTGTACGCCGGAATCACGATACTGTAGTTCATAGGACAAAATTCTCGGAACGCTCGTTCGACGTTGGACGTTCGACATTCGACTTCTCCGCGTAAACAATATAATATCGATTAATAAACCTCCTGAGCAGCGGCCTGATCCCAAATTTGTTCACGGGATTCGTCCATTTCGCCCGGTCGACAATTTTCCAGCCTGTTTTTTCAAGGAGCCAGTCGAGCTGCCAGTCTTCGAATTCGTGGTAGTGGCGGTCCCAGGGATCGGTTTTGGACCGGTAGGCTGGCGAAAACCAGAGTCGCATCGGGATGGAGATCAGGAGTTTTTCGGATTTTATGTTCTGCAAAACCGTGTATGGATTGAGCAAATGCTCGAAGATCTCGAATGCAGTCACGACGTCGTATCCATCATTTTGTAGTGCCGATTGGTCGTTGTCGAGGTCTTCTCCGGATGTGTTGGCGACCTGAAAGCCTTCCTTTTTCATGATCTTCGAAAACGGGTTCTCTACGCCAAGGTCAAGAATTTTCTCGTTGCCGGAAATGTGTTTTTTGAGGAACGCCAGCGTGAGACGGAAGCGTTTGTCGGGATACGTATTTTCGTACATGTGTCGATTGTAGCCCCGATTGCAGCGTGTATCCTTTTTTAGACCACCCGGGAGTTTCTGCTGAAACTATTAGTTCTGGTCTAAAAAAGATACTGCGGAAAGCGGGAAAATGCTCCTAAAAATTAAAAATCAAAAACGGTAAACGAAGGCGTTGATGTTCATTCCTGCGCCAACCGACGCAAATATAATGACATCGCCTTTATCAAGCTTGTGGCTGCCGTCTAATTTTCCTTTGACGAGCAAATCGTATAAGGTCGGGACTGTCGCAACCGAGCTGTTGCCGAGTTTGTGGATCGACATGGGCATGATGTCGGGCGGCGGAGTTTGGCCGTATAATTTGTAGAACCGCTGGATAATGGCTTCGTCCATTTTTTCGTTCGCCTGATGTATAAGCACTTTTTTGACTTCGGAAATGTCGATACCGCTTTTTTCAAGACAGCTTTTCATCGAAAGCGGGACGTTCGTGAGCGCGAATTCGTAGATTTTCCGGCCGTGCATTTTAATATAGCGTACGTCGGGATCGAGATCTTTGTTGTAGGAATTGCCGAAGTAGAGGTAATAGGCTTCGTCAAACGTAAAACTGGCGCTTTCGTATGCGATCAATCCTTCGTCTTCGCCGTTGGCTTCGATAATCGTGGCGCCGGCTCCGTCCGAATAGATCATGGAATCACGATCGTGTATGTCGACAACACGCGAAAGGGTTTCGGCCCCGATCACGAGGCATCTTTTGGCCATGCCTGATTTAATAAACGCATTGGCTTGCAGCACGCCTTCGATCCATCCGGGGCAACCGAACAAAATGTCGTATGCGACGCATTTAGGGTTCCTGATGCGCAGTTTGGATTTGACGCGCGTGGCCAGGCTTGGTAAAATGTCCGACTGGATCGCGCCTTGTTTGACGTCTCCGAAATTATGCGCCATGATGACGTAATCGATGGTTTCGCGGTCGATCCCGGCGTCTTCAATGGCACGTTCGGCGGCGAGATAGGCGATGTCAGAAGTTGTCAGGTCAGATGAGACATAGCGTCTTTCCTCGATTCCGGTGATGTCCTTGAATTTTTTGATGACGACTTCGCCCGGGTAGTGCAGCGGCGTACCGTCTTCATTTAGGAATTGATGCTGGCCGAAATCGGCGTTGGTCATGGCTACTTCAGGAATGTAACTTCCCGAACCGGTGATTCTGACATTCATGGATAGGCAATTATTTAATATAAAGGTAACTTTTATAACCTTTTGGGAAAATCAAAAAATGAATTGTCGTTAGGATTTGCGATTTTTTCAAAAAAAAGCTTTCAAAAAAACGGATGCCGGAATTTTTGGTAAAAATCACCGGATCTTGATTTGCATTATCGTCGCGATGCTGAGCGCCCGGGTGATAATTTTGTCGGCATTTTCCCCTGAAAAATTTTGGTTCACCGTCGATTCGAAAGTTTTGAGCCAGGTTTGAAAATGGTCCGATGACAATTTGGCCTTTTCGTTGAGCTCAACGTGAAGCTGCATGACATTCTTTTTGTAATTGCCGGTCTGGAAGAGCACTTGTTCCCAGAAATCGGTGATCGTGGGCAGATGGTGCCGCATGTCGATTTTCGCCACGTCGATGAAAATGTGGTGCATTTCAGGGTTGCTTAACAGGATGTCGTAAAACCGTTCGAGCAACAATTCCAGGTCTTGCCTGTTTTGGATATCCGACATGAGAAAAAGTTAAACCATTAAAGGCATTAAGGGCATTAAGAACATTGATAAGGTCTGATCCTTAATGAACTTAATGCCCTTAATGGTTAAATAGTATATGCGAATCAGGACTCCATATAAGCCTCGATCGGCGCACACGAACAAATCAAATTCCGGTCGCCATACGCATCGTCAACGCGGCGAACGCTGGGCCAGAATTTGTTATCGGCGATATAATCGAGTGGGAATGCCGCCTTTTCACGTGAATAGGGCAATTCCCACGTATCAGATGTCAGCATCGCCAGCGTATGCGGGGCGTTTTTCAAAACATTGTTTTTATCGTCAGATGTCGCTTCGGCAATTTCCTTGCGGATGGAAATCATCGCATCGCAAAAACGATCCAGTTCTTCGAGGTTTTCAGATTCCGTCGGCTCGATCATAAGCGTTCCTGCAACCGGGAAGGAAACCGTCGGCGCGTGGAACCCGTAATCCATAAGGCGTTTGGCGATATCGGTAACTTCGATCCCGTTTTCCTTGAACGGACGGCATTCCAAAATCATCTCGTGGGCCGCGCGTCCCATTTCGCCTGTGTATAGCGTATCGTAATGGCCGGCAAGGCGCTCCTTCATATAATTCGCATTCAGGATCGCGTGTTCCGTAGCCGATTTCAATCCGTCTGCTCCGAGCATCGTAATGTATCCGTAAGAGATCAGGCAAACCAGAGCCGATCCGTATGGTGCGGCCGAGATCGCCGAAATGGCTTTGTCGCCACCCGTCGGGATGATCGGATTCGTCGGTAGGAAAGGCACCAGGTGTTCGGCGACGCAAATCGGGCCGACTCCGGGACCGCCTCCTCCGTGAGGAATGGCGAACGTCTTGTGCAGGTTGAGGTGGCAAACGTCGGCTCCAATTGTAGCAGGGTTCGTCAATCCGACCTGGGCGTTCATGTTCGCTCCGTCCATATAAACCTGGCCGCCGTTTTCATGAATTATTTTGGTGACTTCGATGATCGTCGCCTCATAAACACCGTGAGTAGACGGATACGTCACCATCAGACAGGACAAATCGTCTTTGTGCTGTATCGCTTTGGCGCGCAGATCTTCAACATCGATATTTCCGTTCTCGTTGGTTTTCGTGACCACGATATGCATGCCGGCCATTGCCGCCGACGCCGGGTTCGTTCCATGAGCGGAAGCCGGTATGAGACACACATTCCTGTGGCCTTCGCCGTTTGCAATGTGAAAGGCTCGGATCGCCATCAAACCGGCGTATTCGCCCTGAGCGCCCGAGTTCGGCTGGAGCGATGTTCCTGCGAAACCGGTGATCACATTGAGTTGCTGTTCGAGCTTTTTGAGCATTGTCTGATAACCTTCCGCCTGATCGACCGGTGCGAACGGATGGATCGAATTCCATTGCGGCATCGAAAGCGGCAGCATTTCTGAAGCGGCATTGAGCTTCATCGTGCACGAACCAAGCGAAATCATCGAGTGGTTCAGCGCAAGATCCTTGCGTTCGAGCATTTTTATATAACGCATCAGCGCCGTTTCGGAGTGATGGCTGTTGAAAACGTCGTGCTTCAGGAATTCCGACGTACGTCCGAGGCTTGACGGATAATTCTTGTTTGAAGAAAGTTCGGAAACCGTAACGGTATCCTTACCGGCCGCTTCGGCAAAAATCGCGACGATCTGATTGACGTCCGATAACGACGTCGTTTCGTTGAAAGAGATCGAGATCGTGTCGTTGTCGACATAGTAAAAGTTGACCTCATTCTTCTCTGCGACTGCTTTCACCTTTTGTGCATCCGCTTTGACCAGGATCGTGTCGAAGAAATTCGTGTTGGTCTGGTAAACCCCGATTTTGTTCAGCGCATCGGCAGCCGTAACCGCGCAGGCATGAACTTTATCGGCAATATATTCAAGGCCTTTCGGACCGTGATAAACAGCGTACATGCCGGCCATGACGGCCAAAAGTACCTGGGCCGTGCAAATATTGGATGTCGCTTTTTCGCGTTTGATGTGCTGCTCGCGCGTCTGAAGCGCCATGCGCAAGGCACGGTTTCCGTTGACGTCCACGGTAACTCCGATGATGCGGCCCGGCATCGAACGCTTGTATTCTTCTTTGGTGGCGAAGAATCCGGCGTGAGGACCGCCGTAACCCATCGGGATACCGAAGCGCTGCGTGGTACCGACAACGACGTCCGCACCCATATCGCCTGGTGAAGTCAATTTCACAAGCGACAAAATATCGGCTGCGACCGCAACTTTGATATCTTTTGTTTTGGCTTTTTGGATAAACGAGGCATAATCGAAAACCTGTCCGAATTTGCCCGGATACTGAAGGATCGCGGCAAAGAAGTCATCGCCAAACGCGAATTCCTCATGGTTCCCTACGACAAGCTCGACACCTATCGGCGTTGCCCGCGTTTCGAGAATGGACAACGTCTGAGGTAAAATTTCCTCGGAAACGAAGAACTTGCTTACGTTGTTTTTCTTCTGGTCGCGCGTTCTCACATCGAACAAAAGCGCCATGGCCTCGGCAGCGGCAGTTCCTTCATCAAGCAAGGACGCGTTGGCGATTTCCATGCCCGAAAGCTCGATGACCGTAGTCTGAAAGTTCAGGAGCGCTTCGAGTCTGCCTTGAGCGATTTCAGCCTGATAAGGAGTATAAGCCGTGTACCAGCCCGGGTTTTCGAAAATGTTCCGCTGGATGGGAGCCGGAACGATTGCCGGGTGGTAACCCAGACCTATATACGATTTGAAGATCTTATTCTTGTTGCCAAGCGCCACGATGTGGTTGTATAATTCATATTCGGTAAGCGCAGGCTCGAGGTCGAGGGGCGCTTTGAGGCGGATATCGTCCGGGAGCGTTTCGTAAACCAGGCGTTCGATAGACTCTACACCGATGGTTTTCAACATTTTCTGCACATCATTCTCGCGAGGTCCGATGTGGCGCAATGCAAAAGCGTCTGTTCTCATAAAGGGTAAAATGCGTGTTGTTTAAAGTGCCACAAAAGTACTGAATACTTGCAAAAACTGATCGTGCTTTAACGCTGATTTTTAGGAATTTTTCAACTGAATGCGTACCTTTTGGATGGAGTCCGTAATTTTAGGCTATGAAGCTGTTTCGCAAACTCATCGATTTCCTCATACACGGCAGCGTGATCGTAGCCTTGTCGGTTTTCGCGCTGATACAGGTCACGTCGATACGACTCGGTTTGGGACATGACGCGGCCGTGTCCTGGTTTGGATTTTTCGGGACGATCGTCGGATACAATTTTGTAAAGTACGACGCCATCGCCCGTCACGGAAAACCGGGGTGGAGCCTGCGGATGAAAGCATTTATCGCCTTGAGTTTCATCAGTTTTATGGCCTCGGCCTTTTTCTTTTTCAGATTGGAACGCATCACCCAAATCGTTTCGCTGGCCGTTTTAGGAATTACCGCATTATACACATTGCCGTTTTTCCCGAACCGAAAGACCGCACGAGACTGGGCCGGCTTCAAAATATACTTCGTGGCCCTGAGCTGGGTAGGCGTGACAGTGCTGCTGCCGATCCTGAATTCGGGGCAGCAGTTCACCTTGGACGCTTGTGTAACGGCGGTGCAGCGCTTTATCCTCATAGTAGTCCTGCTGTTTATTTTCGAGATCATTGATCTGGCCTGGGACGATCCGCATCTCAGGACGGTTCCTCAGCAAATCGGGATCAGGCGCACGAAATGGCTGGGACTGTTGCTGATGTCGGTGCTTATCGGCCTTGAATTCGTCAAAATCCACAAAAGCGAGGAAATTTTTCTGTGCAATATCGTCTTTGGCGCAGCGGTGGTGATTTGTCTATTTTGCGCCAACGAAAGGCAGGGGAAATATTACACGATGCTTTTTGTGGAAAGCCTGACCGTTGGGTGGTGGGCACTTCTTCTTATGGTGGGAGTTTGACAAAACAGAATGTTAAATATAAATCGCAAATTGCGAAGCATGTAAGAATTTCTTATTTTGTCCCTTCCAAAAATACATTTTATGAAGTTAATTGCCCTAACTTACCTTGATTTGCTAATCCTAATTGTTTGTACTTCAGGCTTGCTCGCGGGATTATTCGCCTACCTTATGCTTCCGTCGACAAAACGCGAACGCCAGAACTGCATTATAAGCATGCTCTTCGGAATCATTTTTTCGCTGGCGTCCATCACCATGGCGCACATTTTTTTCCCGAACATCATCCATGGCGTTCCTGAGGAATTGACAACGCTGTTTTTGTGGTGCGTTTCCTTTTTGCCGTCGCTGCTGCTTTCGATCGGATACGGAATATTTGTGCGGAAACAGGGGCAGTTGGAGTACTAGGTAATTTGTGTCTTTTGCAATGTCAGATCTATTGCAAACCATAAAATACCTGACACCATGCACGTCGTAACAAGTGTGATCCAGGCACATAGCGGTCCGTGAAGCATCCAGCTCAAAAAATCAGCCTGCAATCAGGATTTTATTCTCCACCGAAATCGCCGAGCCGTCCGCCAGAAAAACCGACACCGGTTCGGCCTTGTCCAGGAAAGCAAAATCTTGTCCGTACACAGATTCAAAATCCACATCGATTTTATAGTCGAGCACTTCGTATCGCTCCCATCTGGGATGCCTGACTTCATATTCGAACGTTCTCGCGGCAGATTGACGGGAGTATCCGAAATAATGCTCGGTTATAAATTCCGTTTCCGACCCTGGCGGAATTTCAGATGAAGCCTTCACCGTCGTGACTGAAAACGTATTCCATTTACCGGATTTTCTCCATCCGAAAGCATAATTCTTAGCCTTTTCGGTTTCGGAAAACGCATGCCGCATGGGCAAACGCTCATATTTTTCCTTGTAAAAAGTATTGGCGATAAACGCAATGGCCGATTTCGGGACGATCTCCTTTATGAAGACCACGCCACGCTTCCATTCGTTGCCGTCGAACCGCCTCACGTAAAACCGGATATTGACTTCCTCGAAATTCGTATGGCCGGGAACTTTGAACCCGAAAACCTGCGTTTCCAGGAACAAAAAGGCGACAAGGCTCAGGTAGCACTTGCCGTTCCACAAATCCAATTCGGTCCCGGCAGGCAAATAGGGAAGAAGCGCGCTTGGCGGCACCTCGTAATTTGCAAAAGCCAGGTGGCGCCATTGTGCCCTGAGAAAACTTTTAGGTTGAGGATCAGTCTGAAAAATAGGAAAAAAACGTTTCATAATCCAGATTATCGCATGATTTTCAATACGAGTTGGGCGAGCCAGTTGTCTTTGTATTCGGTTGCTTTTTCAAGCATGTTGTCTGCCTTTGAAACGAAGTCGTAGAGCTTCGAGGTCTGCTCGACGAAATATTTCTTTTTTAACGATTGTCCGGCTTCTATCGACGAGACTTCCTTCAGCACTTTTAAAGCCGGCTTGATCTCGCGTTTGCTTCGTTCGCGGGCGATCTTTACAGCCAGTTCGTCGAGGTCTTTCTCTGCCAGGAAATACTCCTTGCGTTCGCCGGGCTTGAATTCCTTGTGAACGATTCCCCAGTCCATGAGCCCGCGCAGATTCATGCTGGCATTTCCCCTCGAAATCGAAAGGTCTTCCATGATTTCCTCCATCGAGAGCGAATCGGATGAAATCATGAGCAATGCATGAATTTGCGCCATCGTCCGGTTGATGCCCCATTGTGAGCCTAATGCGCCCCATGAATCGATAAATCGTCGTTTTGCTTGTTCGAGTTCCATAATTCAAAGCTAATGTTAATTATTGAACTTTCAAACATTTCTGAAACTTTATTCTGTAACAAATAAAAATCACTATAATTAGGTATTGATTCCATAGAAAATGTTCGGCATCTTTGGAATTGGAATATATACTATGAATTTGCTTTTAAACATCTCCCTGGAATTCGCTTATCACCCGCTACTGACGGTTCTGATCGCAGCTTTTGCGGGAATCCTCGGCGGATTTATAGGATACATGATGAACAACAATTCCATACGGCTTAAAAATATCGAAATCTACAAGAGCATGATATTCGGGATAGGTGTATCCGCAGGCGTGATCGTGGTTTTGGCGACATTTTATTCGGAGCTTTTTGTTCCGACGCAAGCCGATCTCATCAACCTGGTCTTAACCGGTTGCATCTGTTTTATGTTCTCGGTGGTGATCCTGATGTTCGGTTACCGGTTTCTAATGCGGATGACCTCCGCCAGGAAAAGAACTCCGATCAACATCGGTCAACCGTCATAACAGGCCTTCATTGACAATTTTGGTGGCAAGCTCAACGATGTTCCTGGTGTCGGTCTTTGCCAGGATATTTTTACGATGGGTGTTGACAGTATGTTTGCTGATAAATAGCTTGTCGGCAATTTCCTGGCTTTGTTCGCCTTTCAGGATGTGAAGAAGCACCTCTTTTTCGCGGGGAGTAAACAATTCACCTGAAGCCTTGTAGATTTCCTTAGGCTGAACATCGATGTAAGAAGGTTCGCCGTCTAAGCCGATAAAAGACAAAATCGAATTATTGCTTTTTTTGAGATGGGAAATGTCCGTATGCACGCCAAACGTGTAAAGCAGGTTATTGTTCTCGTCATAATTCAGAGATACGACCTGTTGCAGGATGCGGATGTATTTGCCGGAAGCCGTTTTAAGCCTGTAATCGTAGCTCATTTTATATTTCGGTAGCTTGTCGTTGGGCAGGCTTTTGGCAAAATCGATGGCCGTGGCTTCGTGATTCAGGAAAACCGACTGATCGTCCGGATGGATCAGCGACATAAAAAACGGGATCGTGACCTGTTCCGGATTATATCCCAAAACGTTCTTCACTCCAGGGCTCAGGAATTTGAACTCCAGGTTTTTCATGTCGAAAACATAGTAGTAATAATCCCCTACATGGAAAATATCGAGCAATTTTTTATGCACCGCTAAATCGAAATCTTTGTCCTGAACGATCGTCTCCCGCGTGATATCGTCCCAAACCCTCTGGACATCGGTAAAAAAAGATTCGTTCATAACCGTAATTTTCGGGCAATTAGGTCATTACCGTGATTAAAGTACAAATCTAGCGATTATGGCTCATCCTGAATTGAGGAAATCCGTAAAAGCGAGTATTTTGTCGCCTTTACGGATTTTATTTACTCAGAAATTATAAAAGTCCGGCTCGTTTGAGCAACGCATCCGGCTTAGGCTCTTTTCCGCGGAAGCGCTTGTACAGCACCATCGGATGTTCCGTTCCGCCTTTCGACAGCACATTATCAACGAATTTCTTTGCAATTTCGGTGTTGAAAATTCCTTCCTCCTGAAAATATTCGAAGGCGTCGGCATCCAGAACTTCCGCCCATTTGTAGCTGTAATATCCGGACGAATATCCGCCCTGGAAAATATGGGAAAAAGAAGTACTCATGGCATTTTCCGCAACATCGGGATACAATTGGGTCCTGGCGAACTGTTCGCTTTCGAATGCTTTCAGGTCTTTAATGTGAGTCGGATCCTGGCCGTGCCATCCCATGTCCAGCAGGCCGAAACTCAGCTGCCGCATCGTCGCCATGCCTTCCTGGAAACTTGCCGATTCCTTGATCTTCGCGATAAATTCCTGTGGAATAACGTCTCCCGTCTGATAATGATGAGCGAATAAGGACAGCGCTTCCGGTTCATAGCACCAGTTTTCCATGATCTGGCTCGGCAATTCCACAAAATCCCAATACACCGAAGTTCCCGAGAGGTTCGGGTACGTCGTATTGGCCAACATGCCGTGCAGCGCGTGGCCGAACTCGTGGAAAAGCGTCGTGACCTCATTGAAGGTCAGCAGCGACGGCTTGGTTTCGGTAGGTTTCGTAAAATTACAGACGATCGAAACATGAGGGCGCTCGTTTTTCCCGCCGATAACGTATTGTGATTTGAAGGACGTCATCCAGGCGCCGTTCCGCTTGCCTTTTCGCGGGAAAAAGTCAGCGTAGAAGATCGATACAAGGTTTCCGCCGGAATCCTTAACCTCGTAGGTAACGACATCCGGATGGTATTTGTCGATATCGTTGATTTCAGCGAAAGTCAGTCCGAACAATTTGCCGGCTACCGTGAAAGCGCCCTGCAACACATTCTCCAACTTGAAATACGGCTTGAGTTTTTCGTCGTCAAGGCTGAACAATTTTTGTTTGAGCTTTTCGGAATAATAGGCGCCATCCCACTTTTCAAGTGTTTCGATGCTGTCTTTTTCCTTCGCGAAATTCGTCAGTTGCGTAAATTCGCGTTCTGCCGCCGGGCGCGCTTTTGCAAGCAATTCCTCGAGAAAACGCGTGACTTTTTCAGGATTTTCGGCCATTCGCTCTTCCAGTACAAAATGCGCGTGTGTCTCGTATCCAAGCAATTTCGCCCGCTCGAAACGCAGTCTGGCAATCTGGAGCACGATCTGCCGGTTATCCGATGCGTTGTTCCTGAAACCCTTCGCCCCGAATTCGATCGCGAGTTCTTTGCGCAGTTCGCGATTGTCCGCATACGTCATAAACGGAACATAACTCGGGTGGTCAAGCGTAAAAACCCAACCTTCTTTGTCAAGGCCCCTGGCGGTTTCGGCTGCGGCTTCGATCACACCTTCAGGCAAACCTGAGAGCTTTTTTTCATCTGTAATATGCAGCTGGCAATCATGGGTTTCCGATAAAACGTTCTCCCCGAATTCCAAGCTGAGCCGCGAAAGTTCCTTATCGATTTCGCGTAGCTGTGCCTTTTTATCCTCGCTCAGATTGGCGCCGTTCCTTGAAAAGCTTTTATATTGTTTGTTTAATAATGTAGTCTGTTCCGCATTCAGGTTCAACGTTTCCTTTTGATCGTAAACATACTTGACGCGTGCGAACAGCTTCTCGTTCAGCCTGATGTCATTGCCGAATTCAGACAGTAATGGCGAGACTTCCTGCGCAATTTTCTGGATTTCGTCATTGGTTTCCGCCGAATGCAGATTAAAGAAAATGTTGGAAATGCGGTCAAGCCGATCACCCGAAAACGAAAGAGCCTCAATCGTATTTTCGAAAGTGGCAGGCTCGGGATTCGACGTAATGGTCTCGATTTCCTGACGAGCCGATTCGATCCCATGAAGGAATGCAGGCAAAAAATCCTCTGTCTTGATTTTGGAAAACGGAGCCGTATCGTATTTGGTGGTGAATTGTTGGGTGAGTGCGTTCATTTATGATAATGAGATAATTCGATAATTAGAAAATGAGATAATTTTAAAAGATGTCAATCAGTGCAACCAGTGTTGTATGATAATGTGCAATCGATAAAAATATGGATTCATCTGATTCCATAAAATTATCTGATTTTCTAATTATCAAATTGACTAATTTATTTTAAGTCTTCCGATGCCTTCAAAACCGCTTCCTTCAAGCTTTCTTTATACCTGACGATCTTTTGGAGTATTTCGTTGTCAGAGCTTCCGATGATCTGCGCGGCAAGGATTCCGGCGTTTTTTGCTCCGTTCAATGCAACGGTAGCAACGGGAACGCCTCCCGGCATCTGAAGGATTGACAAAACCGAATCCCATCCGTCGATCGAATTGCTGGATTTTACGGGAACGCCTATGACCGGAAGCGGCGACATCGAAGCTACCATCCCCGGCAAATGTGCCGCTCCGCCTGCTCCGGCGACAATCACCGAAATGCCGCGCTCGTGGGCGTTTTTGCTGAAATCGAACAGTTTTTCAGGCGTGCGGTGAGCCGACACGATATCGACCTCAGTCTCTATCCCGAATTGTTTTAATATGTCGATGGCGTCCTGCATGACCGGAAGGTCTGAGATGGAGCCCATGATGATGGCAACTTTCATATATATAAATTAGCGAATTTGAAAATTAGCGAATGAAGAACAGCGATTTAAGGAAATAAGAATTTTGGGATTCAGCTATAAAGTTTTAAATTTCAAATTAACTCGTGGCCAGCTTGCTTGTATTATTAAATTCGCTAATTCGCTAATTCGCTAATTACGTTTATTGTATTCTTCACCTTTTCCGCGACTTTCCGCGCTTCACCCATATTCTCGTTCACGATCGTGACGTGGCCCATCTTGCGAAACGGGCGGGTTTGCTTCTTCCCGTAAATATGTGGTGTGACGCCAGGGATGTCGAGGATTTTTTCGATGTTTTCGTATCGGACCTGGCCTGAATATCCTTCGGCCCCGACTAGATTTACCATGACGCCTGCAACTTTACTATCCGTATTTCCCAGCGGAAGGCCGAGGATGGCGCGGATGTGGTTTTCGAATTGTGACGTGTAGCTCGCTTCGATAGAATAATGTCCGGAATTGTGGGGACGCGGAGCGACTTCATTCACTAAAATTTCGTCGTCCTGGGTCTGGAACATTTCCACGGCAAGGAGTCCGACGTGATCGAACCGCCTCGAAACCTCGAGTGCGACCTGTCGTGCTTTTTCGGAAACTTCATCTGAAATCCTGGCCGGGCAAATGACGTATTCGACCTGGTTCGCTTCCGGATGGAATTCCATTTCAACGACGGGATACGTAACGACCTGGCCCGATGCGCTGCGGGCGACGATCACGGCGAGTTCGTTTTTGAAGGCGATCATTTCTTCGGCAATGCATTCCGATTCGGGCAATCCGTCAAGGTCTGAAATTTGCCTGACAACCTTGACGCCGTTTCCGTCGTATCCGAATTCCGCGCTCTTCCAGATGAACGGAAAGGCGAATTTATCATCCGACCCGACCATCTGACGCAATTCTCCAGGGCCGGCAAAGCGTTGATAAGCCGCGGTCGGAATGTCGTAACGTTTGTAAAAATCTTTCTGGAAGCCTTTATTCTGGATATGCTTCAGGGTTTTAGGCGACGGAAATACTTTGACGCCTTCTTCTTCGAGCCGTTCCAGGGCTTCGACATTCACCATTTCGATCTCGAACGTGAGCACGTCGACTTTTTTGCCGAATTCGTAAACCGTATCGAAATCCGTAAGGCTTCCCTGATAAAATTTATTGCAGGCGATCACGCAGGGCGCTTCGTCACTGGGATCGAGAACATAAGTCTGGATATCGAACTTGCGGGTTTCAGACAACAGCATTTTGCCAAGTTGGCCGCCTCCCATAATGCCGAGCTTGAAATCGGATGAGAAAAAATCCATAGTAGTTGTGTTTACTTCTTCGGTAAGCGCTTCGGCAAAGGCCAAAGAACAGACGTTTCAGACAACGCAAAGATAACTTTAAAACTCGAAAGGCAAATTAATCAAAGGACGGCAAACGGTTATTTTTTTGATCCCGACGCCTTAATTCGCAACCGAAGCGGAAATCGTAAACGTAGAATCGGAGGCCGTACGCAGCGTGTCGGTAATCGTTGCCAATTGCTCGTCACGCGAAGAAATCTGAAGCACGAATGCGGCATCGCCATCTGTCGGATTGTGCAGTGAAACCGTTGCCGACGCATTGAAAGGCTTCACGACCCAGATGCGCTGGGACCATGTGTCCGAAAGATCGGACGCGCCCACATTCGCGGGTTGCCCGTTGGCCCCTGTAAACGAAATGGATTTGACCTGGTTTGCTCCCGAAAGAATCCGGTAATCGACGGGCGTCCTGTCGTTGCCGTCCGATTGGTCGCAGGCGCTGAGGAGGATCAACGCAAAAAACGTCAGAAAACATTCGGGCTTTTTAAGAAAGAGGTTGGGCATAATCCTGGGTTTTTCGATGTGCGAATATCGCGATTAGCGGGCGTTCCTGAAAATCCGGTCGCAGATTTAACGAATCGGTGCGATCGACTTATCCGATATCTTCCGGACCGACGCTCGAAAATTCTCCTTCGTTCTTGGATATCACGATGGCCGCGACGCCGTTTCCGATAAAGTTCGTGATGGCACGCGCCTCGCTCATGAATTTGTCGACGCCAAGCAAAAAAGCAAGCCCTTCGACGGGAATTTTGTTGATTGCCGTAAGCGTGGAAGCCAGGACGATGAAACCGCTTCCTGTGACGCCTGCCGCACCTTTCGAGGTAACCATCAAAAGCCCGATTACGGTCAGGATTTCCGCGAAGGTCAGATGAACGTCATACAACTGAGCCAAAAATATGACGGCCATTGACAGATAGATCGAAGTTCCGTCGAGGTTGAACGAATAGCCTGTTGGCACGACCAGTCCGACGACCGATTTGCTGCAACCCATTTTTTCAAGCTTTTCCATAAGGTTCGGGAGCGCGCTTTCCGACGATGAGGTTCCGAGCACGAGCAGCAATTCCGCTTTGATGTATCCGAGAAAATCCAGGATACGCACATTGTAATATCGCAAAATGCTTCCGAGCACGAGAAACAGGAACAAACCCATCGTGATGTACATCGTCAGCATGAGCTTTCCGAGCGGTATCAGCGTGTCCAAGCCGAACTTCCCGACCGTGAACGCCATGCCGCCGAATGCGCCTAAAGGAGCGAGGTACATGACGAATTTCAGCATCCGGAAAACGAACTTCGACCAGACGTAAAGCACATCGACGACCTGCTGCCTTTTGCTGTGATAATTCAGCGCGATGCCCAGGATGATGGCCGCGACCAGGACCTGCAGCGTCAGGTTGTCGAGAAAAAACTGCAGCCAGCTGAAGTCGGCCTTGGCGGATGTGTAGCGGGATGCATCCTGAACGGACAGGTTTGTCTTGTCGATTTTGCCCGGCTTGATGATAAGCGCCACTGCAACGCCTATCGCCAATGCAAACGTGGTTACGATTTCAAAGTAGATTAGCGATTTTATTCCTATTCGCCCGACTTTCCTGAGATCGCCCATTCCGCTGATTCCCAGGATTATCGTCAGGAAAATGATCGGTGCGATAAAAACCTTGATGATTTTGATGAACCAGTCGCCTATCAGTTTCATTCCGACGGCCGTTTCCGGATCATAATGGCCCAGGAGCGCTCCGCAAACAATCGCGATAAGCACCCAAAAAGTGAGGTTCGTCAGGACTTTAAACGCGAGGGTTTCGTTTTTTGGAAGGATTTCTGGCATACGCTAAGATAACCAATTTGGCAAATTCAATGTCGCATATCACCCTTTTGGTTGTCGTTTACGCACATTTTCCGTTTGCCTTAATAGAACTAATTTTGAAAAGAATTCCAACTTTTAAACCAGAAATTATGAAAGCAGTAAATCCATACCTCAATTTTGAAGGTCAAAGCGAAGAAGCCTTTACGTTTTACAAGTCGGTCTTTGGCGGGGAATTTTCTCATCTTGTGCGATTCGGCGATCTTCCGAAATCTGAAAATGCCCAGGATAACGGCGGATGTTCCGGAATGGCAATGCCGCCGGACGATAAGATCATGCACATTTCGCTTCCGCTTCCTACCGGGAATACGCTTATGGCTACGGATATCGTCAGCAGCGAGCAGTTTACATTTAATCCCGGGAACAATATTGCGCTGTCCATCTCGGCCGAAAATACAGATGAGGGCCAGCAATTATACGACGCGCTATCACAGGGCGGAGACCCGATGATGCCGTTCGCTCCTGCTGACTGGGGCGGACATTGGGGCATGCTCACCGACAAATTCGGGATTCAGTGGATGGTAGATTGCGCCTGATGGAAAATTTATCTAAACAAATCGCGCCGACATTCGAAAGCATGGTCCGCGTTATCCGCAGTTTTACGGATTCCGGATTCAACGCCGTACCATTCGAAAACAGTTGGACGGCCGGGCAGGTCGCACGTCATGTTCAGCTGTCAATTTGCGGGATGCCGGAGCTTTTTAAAGGTGAAACGCAACCGTCAGATCGCGAACCGGACGAAAAGGTGAGCATGGTAGCCGATGTGTTCCTCGACTTCGGCAAAAAATACGAGTCGCCGGAATCCATCCTGCCCGAACAAAAGGATTACGAGCGCGATCGGTTCCTCTCGTTTTTTACATCCTACGCTGACGAAATCGCATCGCTGTCAAACGAGCTTGACATGTCTCAAATTTGCCAAGACTACGAAATACCGGGATTCGGGCCGATGACGCGGCTAGAATTCCTGTCGTTCGTATTGTTTCACACGCAGCGGCATGTGCTCCAAATGGAAAATATCAGAAGTAAGATCAATTGACACCCTTATTTTCTGAAGAGATGGATCGGCCACCGAATTATCTGAGCTTGAGCAAAAGCTGCCTGGCTGCGGCCTTATAACCGGCGGAGTGATAAGGAAAGTCTTTGGACAGCACTTCTTTCAGGTCCGGGTAAATCCAGTCATATCGCTTGCCCAAAAGAAAAAGCGTGCGCATGGCATACGCTTTTGTGGCCACTTTCCTGTCATCGATGAGCCAGTCGAAAGCGGCGGAAGCGATTTTCTGAAGTTGTTCGTCCGTGGCAAAATCGTCTTTTTCACCTCGCCGGAATTGCTTCATGGCCATAAAAAGACAGATTTTTGAGATGGAACGCAACGCACTTTCATCGGTAAAGCGGTTGAGTGAATCTGTGAATTCGTCCAGATAACGCCGGATCAGACCGATGTCCGATTCCAATACGAGCTCGAGGGTCCACCAGGCTTTGTGGTGGTTCTTATCGGATACATCCAAACCAAGATCCAGCAACAACTTGAAATGCTCAGTATGTTCGAGCACAAACCCTGAGATCTTGTCGCGGACGGGCCGGTGTGCCGTACTGTGTTCTATCTCGATTTTTAAATCCACATCCAAAAATAAAAAAGGCCGGACACAAGTCCGACCTTTTTTGGCGATTTCTATTGTAATTCAGGTAATTCGGTTATTTTCTGAAGACGTATTCAACCAATCCTGTTGAATAAACGGCTCCGTCCTGTGCGTTACGGTCAGGGAATTGCGCGATACGTGAGTAAGACAATTCGTTTCCTTCCTTAACAAGCTGGATCGTTCTTTCTGTTTCGTTTTCGTCAACGTAAACTGCCTCAATAAGCTGCGATGATCCGGCCTGTCCTGAAATGCTCCATGAACCTGTGAAAGTTTCGTCCCCACATTCTGAAGTTCCAAGGTTTTCATCGACAAGAACGTATTTGTAAACGTAAGTCAATGTATTGTCAGAATTAAGCGTCAGTTTACCGTTGTCGTAACAGTCAGACTCTTCTCTCAGGTTCGTGTGGCTCGTGCCATCCATATCGAAGTCATTTTGCTCCGATACATTTACTTCTCTCAAGTCGTAAGTTCCGGCAAGCGTTCCGCTGTTTCCATCGTCGTCGCTGCTGCAAGAATTGAAACTTAATGCCCCGAGGGCCAACATGCCTAGTACAAATTTGGTCTTTTTCATTGTTGTGTTAGTTTTAAATTAATTCTACGGCAAAGTTAACCTTGATGTTAACGGGCTTGTTACACGAATTTCCTACTATTTTATAAGATTATCAAAACTTGTAACCTCAGAAGTTACAGTTAAGCGAGAGGCCGCCGTAAAAGTTGACGGGATTGCCGGGATAGTAATAACGCGGCATTCCGTTTGGCGGAGCAGTCGCATTGGTCAAGATCATCGACGCATATTTTTCGTCGAATATATTATTGATTCCGGCATAGGCCTCAAAACCAATTCTTTCCGATATCGTAAGTCGGTATCCGATCTTGGAATTCCACAATTTGTAAGAATCGTTGTAGATCGAATTGGCGTCGTCCATCGGAATTTCATCTACATACCGGAAATCGACCGTCCAGTACAAACCTTTTGTCCAATTGAGCATCAACCCTGCGTTAGCGGAACTTTTTGGCACGCCGGTCAGGTCGTTTCCTGAATAATCGATGCCGTTGTTGTCGAATTCCTCGAATTTGTAGCGTCCGACGGAAGCGTTCGCAAACGGTTTTACCGATAGTTGGCGAGACAGCGACCAATCGTATTCGGCTGAAACTTCAATGCCGCGATGAGACGTTTTACCTGCATTCACGCCCACATATTGGTCGTCGCCTATGCGCTGGGCGACGAGAAGATCGCGGATTTCCATGGCATAGACAGCAAATTCCACATAGAAGCGCTTGTCGAAAAGCAAAAATTTCCCGCCGATTTCAAAGTTGTACCCGTTTTCCGGCTTGATGTCCTGATTGATCGAACCGTCAGGATTGAGCGTTTCCTCGACCGCCGGCATTGAAAATCCCCTGCTTGCGGATGCGTAAAACGTCTGATGCGCCATTCCCGTCGGATGGAACAAAACCGACAATTGGGGCGTCCAGATGCCGTCGTATCCATACGATTCGGAAGCGCGGTCATCTGCCGGAAACGTCGTGTTCAGATTGAACTCCGTTTTGTTGAAGTTGAGCCCGCCTTGAGCTTCAAAATATTTATTTGCCTTAAACCGGATCTGCGCAAACGCATTTAAAATAGTG
>Ga0265798_10001265_pt1 | contig 39756 bp, 35 predicted proteins | sample P3T30metagenome_FD_192430 | JGI IMG/M metagenome (GOLD analysis project Ga0265798, IMG submission 192430) | Plant litter microbial communities from East Loma Ridge, Irvine, California - P3 T30 | ecosystem: Environmental > Terrestrial > Plant litter > Unclassified | place: USA: California...
AGCGTCCGCACAGCACCAACGGCGAAGGCCTGCACCGCATGGTCGACCCGGTCGACGGCCGCGTCTACACCTATTCGCACTTCGAGCCGGCCGCCGCGCACCAGATGTTCGCGGTGTTCGACCAGCCGGACCTGAAAGGCACCTACCAGGTCAACGTCAGCGTCCCGGCGGACTGGGAAGTGATCTCGACCACCCGCGAGACCAAGGTCGAAGCCGGCGGCGAAGGCAGGCGCTGGACCTTCCCGAAGACCAAGAAGCTGAGCCCCTACAACTTCTCGATGCACGCCGGCCCCTACAAGAAGTGGGAAGACAACAGCGGCAAGTACCCGATGCGCCTGTTCGCGCGCCAGTCGGTGGCACAGCAGGTCAAGCCGGCCGAGTGGTTCAAGTACACCAAGTCGGGCCTGGCCTTCTTCGACGAGTACTTCGGCATCCCCTACCAGTTCGAGAAATACGACCAGATCCTGGTGCCGGACTTCCTGTACGGCGCGATGGAAAATGCGGGCGCGATCACCTTCGCCGAAGCGGGCTTCATGTACAAGGCCGACATGACCTCGCAGCAGCGCCAGCGCCTGGCCGCGGTGATCATGCACGAGATGGCGCACCAGTGGTTCGGCGACCTGGTCACGATGAAATGGTGGAACGGTCTGTGGCTGAACGAAAGCTTCGCCTCCTTCATGGGCACCCTGGCGACCGCCGAGGCAACCGAGTTCAAGGACGCCTGGCGCTCCTTCTATTCGGAGGGCAAGCAGGGCGCCTACGTGCAGGACCAGAGCTCGACCACCCACCCGATCGAAGTGCCGGTGCCGTCGACCCAGAACGCCTTCGACAACATCGACGCCATCACCTATTCGAAGGGCGCATCGACCCTGATGCAGCTGCGGCACCTGCTCGGCGCCGACGTGTTCCGCAAGGGCGTGCACAATTACCTGGTCAAGTACCAGTTCCGCAATGCCACGCTGGACGACTTCATCGGCAGCCTGGGCGAAGCCGCCGGCCGCGACCTCAAGGGCTGGACCAGGGAGTGGCTGTACCAGCCGGGCGTGAACACGATCGCCGCGAACTACAGCTGCAGCGGTGGCAAGATCAAGTCGTTCAGCCTGGAGCAGAGCGCCAGCAAGCAGTTCCCGACCCTGCGCGAGCAGCGCGTGCAGGTCGCCAGCTTCCGCATGGACGGCAGACAGCTCAAGCTCGACAAGAACGTCGCCATCATCTACAAGGGCGCGAAGACCGCCGTGCCCGGCATGGTGGGCGCCGCCTGCCCTGACCTGGTCTACCCGAACTACGAGGACTGGGGCTTCGTGAAGGTCCAGCTCGACAAGCGCTCCTTCGACACCGCGCGCGCCAGCCTGGCCGGCGTCGACGATCCGCTGCTGCGCGCCATGCTGTGGCAAAGCCTGTGGGACGGCGTGCGCGACGCCAAACTGCCGCTGAACGACTTCATCACCACGGCGCTGAACAACGCGCCGCAGGAGAAGGATTACACCCTGCTGGGCGACGTGCTGGGCAAGGTCGGCGCCGCCAAGTACTACCTGACGGCCGGCGATCCGGAAAGCGCCTACGCGCAGCAGGCCGGCCGCCAGCTCGAAGAGATGGCCTGGAACGCCGCGGTGGCCGCGAAAGGCAACGACGACTTCCAGCGCCGCTGGTTCGGCACCTATATCGGCATGGCCAGCTCGCGCCCGGCGCTGGACCGCCTGGCCGCCCTGCTCGACGGCAAGCAGACCCTGGAAGGCCTGAAGATCAACCAGGACCTGCGCTGGTCCATCATCACGCGTCTGAACCGCTTCGACTACCCGGGTGCCGCCGCCCTGGTGAAGGCCGAGCAGGAACGCGACAAGTCGGACAGCGGCCAGTCCGCGGCGCTGGCCGCGACCGTGGTCCGCCCCGACGCGGCCGTGAAGAGCGAATGGCTGGGCACGATCCAGGACACCAAGACCAAGCTGCCCTTCTCGAAGGTCCGTACTGCGATGGCCAGCCTGTATCCGACCGAGCAGAAAGCCCTGGCCGAGCAGACCGCCGACCAGCGCCTGGCCAGGCTGCAGGAACTGGACAAGAGCGCCGGCCCGGTCTACATGCGCGCCTATGGCCCGAGCATGATCCCGTCCGGCTGCACCCCGGCCAGCGTCAGGCGCCTGCAAGCGGCAAGCGAGCAGATGAAGGACCTGTCCGCCGGCACCCGCCGCGCCCTGCTCGGCACGCTCGAAGAAGACCAGCGCTGCGTGGCCATCAAGCAGGCCATGACGGCGAAGTAAGCGCATGGTCTACGGCGCCGGCGCGGCAGGTCTCCCTCCCAGGAACCGGGCTGCGCTGGCGCTGATTTTCGGCATGCATATATTGGCGCTGTTCGGGTGGATGCGGCAGCGCCCCGCTGCCGTCCCCGATGCGCCGCGCGTGGTGTCCATCCTGCTGCGGCCGTCCCTGCCGGCGGCCAAACCGAAGCCGCCCGAGCCCCTCGAACCGGGTTATCCGCGGCCGCGCAGCCGCCCGCTTCCGCTTGCAATGGATATCTTCGGGGGCCCGTCTGCGCCTTTAAAGCGGGAGGCGCCCGAGCCGGCTGCCTCCCCGACCGTCACCCCGGATACGCCGGCCCCGGCATCCCCGCCGTCTCCTGCCAGTCCGCTGGAAGATGCGCATGCACCCATGACCGTCCAGGACGCCATCCGCGAACAGAAGGAAGCCGAGGGCGGCTTCGGCATGGCGCTGTCGAAACGCCAGGCTGGCCGCGTCGACCGTGAACTGCGCAAGGGCAAATCCGGCGTACCCGACGAGCCCGACACGCCGATGGGCCGCTTCCGGCGCGGGCTGGAAGCGGCCCATATCGACCGCTCGATGAGCGCCCGGGAAGACAGCTACACCTCGCCGGACGGGGTCGTCTACTATCGCAAGCGCATCGGCAACGCAACCTACTGCCGCCGCAGCGGCAGCGTCAGCCCGCTGGGCATGCGCGGCATCGTCATGGGCAACGAAGCAGGTGACGTGCCCTGCCCGACAGGCGTGCTGTGGAAGAAGGACTGATCGGCGGTTGACCGCATATCGGCCGCAATGTTCCCCGTCACACGCCTGAGCCGGATCAGCCCAGCCCGCGCACCCGCGTTTAGTCTAGATGCTTCGATCCTTCCGAAAGAACGACCATGCTCAGCGTCCTCAGCTGGAACATCCAGTCCGCGCGTTCGCTTTCCGGCGGCGCCGACCTCGATGGCGTACTCGCCTGTCTCGACCGCTTCGCGCCCGGCGCCGACGTGCTGTGCCTGCAGGAGGTCGCCTGCGGCTTTCCAGCGCGCGACGGCAGTCCGGGCGGCGACCAGTTCGCCGGCCTCGCGCGGCGCCTGCCCGGCTGGCATTGCGCGAGCGCCTATGCGGTCGACAAACCGGCTCCCGACGGCGGCAGGCGGCGGCTGGGCAGTATGGTGTGCTCGCGCCACCCCATCCTGCAGGTGCTGCGCCACTCCCTGCCCTGGCCGGCCGATCCGGCGGTGCCTGGCATGCCGCGCATCGCGCTCGAGGTGGCGCTGGACACGCCCGCCGGCCTGCTGCGCCTGCTGAACGTCCACCTCGAATACTTTTCCGAGACCCAGCGCCTGGCCCAGCTGGACGCCCTGCGCCGGCTGCACGCCGAAGCCCGGGCGCATGCCTGCAGTCCCCCGGCGGATGCCGGCCCGGGCGGCGATCCCGACTCGCCCTTCGCCTTTTTGCCGAGGCCTTCCGCGGCGCTGCTGCTGGGCGACTTCAACATGCTGCCGGGTTCGCGTTCCCACCTGGCCCTGCTGGCGCCTTTCGACGACGGCACGCCGCCCTGGCGCGATGCCTGGCAGCTCATCCATCCGGCCCGGACGCATGCCCCAACGGTCGGCCTGCACGACCCGCATGGCGCGCCCTTCACCTTCGACTACGCCTTCGTCAGCGAGGACCTGGCGGCGCGCGTGCGCGGGCTGCGCATCGGCAGGCTGGCCTGCGGATCCGACCACCAGCCTCTTCTGCTCGATCTCGACTAGCGCGGCCGGGAGCGGTCTGGTGCGTCGCATGCACGGCCTGTAGAATGGCCGGCTAGAGCGCAACCGCCAGGAAGGAACCGTTTTGAACTGGGATTATCCGAACCCCTTTACGCTGCCGCGCGTGCCCGAGGCCGCCGATATCGACGGGCTGAACCACACAAACAACGCCGTCTACGTCCGCTGGTGCGAACAGGTCGGCTGGGCGCACTCCGAACAACTGGGGCTGAGCCTGGACGATTACCGGCGCCTGGACCGCGCGATGGCGATCCGGCGCGGCGAATACGATTACATCCTGCCGACCTTCGCCGGCGAGAAACTCACGCTGGCCACCTGGCTGGTGGGCGGCGACGGCAAGCTGTCGATGGAGCGCCGCTTCCAGCTGGTGCGCGACAGCGACGGCGCCACCGTGCTGCGCGGCCGCTGGGACCTGGTCTGCATCGACATCGCCGCAGGCAAGCCGCGCCGCATGCCGCCGGAATTCCTCGACGCCTACATGCCGGCCATCGTTGCCGCACCTGGTGCGCTCTAGGCGTCGATGATCCAGTCGGCCGGCTTGCCGCTGGCCTGGCGCGGCAGGCGTTCCCCGAAACTGATCGCGGCGGGCCGCTCGGCGGTGCCCAGGCGCTCGGCGCACCAGGCCAGCAGTTCTTCACGCAGCGCGTCCTGCAAGGCATCCAGGCCGGCCGCCCCGGCACCCGCCACCGGCACCACGAAAGCCTTCAGCCGCCGCCCTTCGTCCGGCCTCATCGGGCGCACCGAGGCGTGCGCCACCTTCGGGTGCATGCACAGCACCTCGGCCACATAAGCCGGGAACACGTTGACGCCGCCGACCTGCACCGCACCGTCGATGCGACCGAGCGGACGGAAGCGGCGCGCATCCTCCCATGCCAGGCTGTCCTGCAGCGGATAGGCGGCCGTGCCGCCGTCCGGCAGCGACCGCGCCAGTTCGCGCTCGCTGTCCGAGCGCGACCACCAGGGCAGCAGGCTGAAGGCGTCGCCGGCGGCGAAGCGCCAGCCCACCCCGGCCGTCTCCGAACTGCCGTAGATTTGCAGCAGGCGCAGGCCGGCATCCGCCAGTGCCTGCGCCAGCGGGTCCGGGCACGGCGCCGTCGACGTCGTACCGACGACATCGTCGGCAAAGCGCGGCGCCAGGCGCGCCGCCTGCTCCCACCAGCCCGGATGGGCGACGACCAGGTCGCCGGGGCGCGCCTCGCGCAGGACGGTGGACGGGGTTGCGCTGCGCAGATCCAGCACGTCGGCGATCCCCAGCGCGCGCGGCAGCAGCACCGTGAACAGGAAGCCGTAGATGTGGTGGCTGGGCACCAGGCTTAGGATGCGCCGGCGCCGCGGCAGCAGCTGGGCCAACGCCAGGGTTTCCTGCCACAGCGTGGCCAACGCATGCGTGCAGCGCTTCGGGCTGCCGGAACTGCCCGAGGTGCGGAAAGTGAGCGGCATTTTGCCCGCGCCCCCGCCCGCCCTCAGCGCCGCGCCTGCGGCCTCTACCCAGTCGTCCAGGCAGGGCCGCGCCAGCAGCCGGGCGTCGACGTCGGCCCGGTCCAGGTGCAGCGCCTCGGCCAGCGCCGTGCCCATGCCGAGCAGCTCCAGCGAATCGGCGCCCAGGTCGCGTACGAAGTCGAGCCCGCGCGGCCAGGGTTGCGCCGGCGCCGCGCGTCCGGGCCTGGCCTGCGCCAGCTCGGCCGCCAGCAGGTCGCTCACGACGCGCTGCAGGGCCGGCATGCTCTGCCACCAGTCGGCGTCGCCGGCCGCGGGAATGGAAAGGTCGCTCATATCCGGGAAGTCGTCTATATAGGTGATGTGTTGGAAACGCCGCAAATGGTGCAGCGGTGCCGCATGCATGTCAAATCCGCATTCCGCTTGCGCCAATGTCACAGTCCGCACGATTGAATTTGACACAGGGAAACTGACATGTCACCATCCATTTCTTGACTGCAACAAACTTCCCTTATTAACAAGAGAGCGCCGCCATGAATGCCGCCACCGACCTGTCCTTCGCCACGCCCGACCTGCACGGCCACCTCGCGCAACTGAGCCAGGAGCAACTCGACCGCCTCGATTTCGGCGTGATCGGTTTCGACGGCGAGACGACCGTCTGCAAATACAACCAGACGGAGTCCGAGGCCGCCGGCCTGACCGCGCCGCGCGTGCTGGGCCAGCCGCTGTTCACCAACGTCGCGCCCTGCCTGAACAACTTCATGGTGGCGCAGCGCTTCGAAGACGCGCAGGACGACGCGGTGGCGCTCGACGACACCATCGACTACGTGCTGACCCTGCGCATGCGCCCGGTGAAGGTGAAACTGCGCCTGCTGGCGGCACCGGGCAGCGCCGAACGCTACGTACTGGTGCAGCGCAAGCTGTGAACGGCGACGCCCACGCCCAGCTGGCGGCCGAGCACGAGGCATTGATCCAGTTCCTGTACCTGGCCCCGGTGGGCCTGGTGCAGACCGGTATCGACGGCGAGATCGTGATGATCAATCCGATCTCGGCCCAGCTCCTGATGCCGCTGTCGCGCGACGGCTGCCTCACCAACCTGTTCACCGCGCTGGAAGACGTGGCGCCGGAGCTGCGCCATCTGTGCGCGCTCTTTACCCGCCCGAACGGGATGATCTGCGACGGCCTGCACATCCACCTGAACAGCGGCGCGCCGTCCACGCGCATGCGCGTACCGCACGTGCTCTCGCTGAGCCTCCTGAAGCTGGACGGCGCACGCCTGATGGCGGTGCTGTCGGACGTCAGCGAGCAGGTGCGCCGCGAGCGCCAGCTGCGCCAGAGCGATGCCTGGCTGAATGCCCTGCTCACCAGCATCAGCGATTATGCGCTGGTGGGCCTGGACCGCGAAGGCCGGGTCAGCGACTGGAATGCGACCATCGGCCGCGTCACCGGTTTTACGCCCGAGGTGGTCGGCCAGCCGTATTCCGTGTTCTACCCCGTTGACACCACCACGCCCGAGCAGGTGCAGGACCGCCTGCGCGAGGCCGACGCCAATGGCTGGAGCCTGGACGAAGGCCCGCGCCTGCGCGCCGACGGCAGCCAGTTCCTGGGCAGCGCCATGATCTCGCCGATCCCGGACCTGGATCCGGACAGCGTCGCCGCGGGCGAAGCCGCGTATTGCCTGGTGCTGCGCGACATCAGCGACAAGCGCGAACTGATCGACACGCGCCGCAAATCGGTCTTCTCCGACCACCTGACCGGCGTCGCCAACCGCCGCGCCTTCTTCGAAGCGGCCGAGCTGGAACTGACGCGCAACCGCCGCACCCCGCGCCCGACCGCCCTGATCCTGTTCGACGCCGACCAGTTCAAACAGATCAACGACCGCCACGGCCATCCGGGCGGCGACCAGGTGCTGCGCCAGCTCGGCGCGGCGCTCGCGAGCACCTTCCGCCAGGTCGACGTGGTGGCGCGCGTGGGCGGCGAGGAATTCGCCGTGCTGCTGCCCTCCTCGACGCTGGCCGGCGCCCTTGCCGTCGCCGAGCGCCTGCGCCAGCTGGTCGCGAGCCAGCCGGTCATGTTCGAAGGCGCCGCGATCGCCTGCACGGTCAGCGCCGGCGTGGCGGCCGTCGATGCCGGCGACCATATCGACCTCGACACCCTGATCAAGCGCGCCGACCAGGCCCTGTACGCCGCCAAGGCGAACGGGCGCAACCGCGTCGAGTGCTGGAGCGGAGAACCCGATGCAGCCTGATAGCCACGCAAGCGCCCCCGACGCCTACGAAGCCCTGGTCCAGTTCCTGTACCGCGCGCCGATCGGCCTGGTGCAGGCCAGCCTGGACGGCACCGTCGACATGCTCAACCCGATGTCGTCCAGCCTCTTGATGCCACTGGTGCGCGACGGCAGCATGGACAACCTGTTCACCGTGCTGGCCGGCGTCGCGCCGCAGCTGCGCGAGCTGACCGAGAATTTCAGCGAGCCGTCCGGCGCCGTCTGCGAAGGCCTGCGCCTGCAGCTGGGGGAGGCCGCCGGCCACGGGCCGCAATGGCTGTCGCTGTCGGTGCTGAAGCTCGACCCGACCCGCCTGATGGCGGTGGTCACGGACGCCACCCACGAAGTGCAGCGCGAGCAGGAAAGGCTGGCGCGGCGCCTGAAGACGGCGGCCCGCACCGATGCCCTGACCCGCATGCCGAACCGCGAGGCGCTGCTCGAACAGGCGCAGCAGATGCTGGGACGCGCGCCCGGCGGCAACGGCGGCCGCAACGGCTTCGCCCTGCTGTTCATGAATTGCGACCGCTTCCGCCAGATCAACGATGCCCACGGCCAGGCCGCCGGCGACCGCCTGCTGGTGCAGATGGGCGAGCGCATCCGCGCGACCCTGCGCCCGCCCAGCGACCGCATCGACCCGAACGCCGGCAGCGGCCAGTTGGCGGCCCGCATCGGCGCCGACGAATTCGCGGTGCTGCTGGACGGCCTGCGCTGCCGCGACGACGCCGAGAAGATCGCCGCGCGCCTCCTCGAAGCACTGGCGCGGCCGCATCAGCTGCCGGGCGGCCAGGAGGTCACCTGCAAGCTGTCGATGGGCCTGGTCTGGGCCGCCGATGCGAGCGACTTCGCCGGCGAGATGCTGCGCGACGCCAGCATCGCCATGGTCGAGGCCAAGCGCGCCGGCGGCAATCACTGCACCATGTTCGAGCCGGCCATGCGCGAGCGCGCGGCGCGCCGTGCCGACATCGAATCGGACCTGCGCCAGGCCCTGCTCGAGGACCAGCTGTTCGTGGTCTACCAGCCGGTGGTCGGCCTGCGCGAGGACGGCGGCACCGACCTCTCGGCCGGCGTCGAGGCCCTGGTGCGCTGGCAGCATCCGGTGCGCGGCGTGGTGCCGCCCTTCGAATTCATCCAGGTGGCCGAGGAATCGGGCCTGATCGGCGCGCTCGGCGACTTCGTGCTGCGCCGCGCCTGCCGCGACTTCATGGCCTGGCAGCGCGAGCTGGGCGGCCAGGCGCCGCGCCTGCTGGCGGTGAACCTGTCGCGCGCCCAGCTGGCCCAGCCCGACTGGCCGGCGACGGTGCGCGGCATCCTCGACGCGGAAGGCATGCGCCCTTCCCAGCTGCAGCTGGAAGTGACGGAAAGCCTGGCGGCCCAGGACCAGCAGGTCCAGGACCGGCTGCACGAGCTGAAGGCGATCGGCATCACGCTGGCGCTGGACGATTTCGGCACCGGCTATTCCTCGCTCTCCAGCCTGCACCAGCTGCCGGTGGACACGGTCAAGATCGACCGCTCCTTCGTCTGCCAGGCCGATACCAGCCACCACCACCGCGTGCTGATCGAGGCCACCGTGAAGGTCGCCCAGAGCCTGGGCATGAGCACGGTGGCCGAAGGCATCGAGACCGAAGCGCAGGCGGCCGCGGTGCGCGACCAGCACTGCGCCAAGGGCCAGGGCTACCTGTTCAGCCGGCCGCTGACCTCGCCGGCCTTGCTGGACTGGCTGCGCTCCTCGATGCAGATTGCAGCGTAGGTCCAGGCCCGGCCGCTAGCGCATCGCCAGCGGCCGGCGCCGGCGCGGCGCCGGGAAGCCGGCGTCGAGCTGGGCCAGGTCCTCGGCGGTCAAGGCCGGCGCCAGCTCCAGCGCGGCGCGGTTCTCGCGCACGTGCTGCTGCCGCACCGCCTTCGGAATCACCACCACCCCGTCCTGGCGCAGCAGCCAGGCCAGCGCCACCCGGGCCGGCGCCACGCCATGGCGGCGCGCCACCGCCCCCAGCTGCGGGTTGCCGAGCAGCCCGGCCTGCGAGGCCGGGTCGGACTCCAGCGGCGAATACGCCATCACCGGAATGCGCCGCTCGCGGCACCACGGCAGCAGGTCCCATTCGATGCCGCGCTGCGCCAGGTTGTACAGCACCTGGTCGGTGGCCACCAGTTCGCCGCCGGGCAGCGCGCCCGCCTCAAGCATGTCGTCGAGGTCGAAGTTGCTGACCCCGAAGTCGCCGATCTTGCCCTGCTCGCGCAGGCGCACGAAGGCCTCCAGCGTTTCCGCCAGCGGCACGTTGCCGCGCCAGTGCAGCAGGTAGAGGTCGATGCGCTCGACCTTCATGCGCCGCAGGCTGCGCTCGCAGGCCGCCTGCACGCCGCGCCGGTCGGCATTCTGCGGATAGACCTTGCTGACCAGGAAGACCTCGTCGCGCCGGCCCGCGATCGCCTCGCCGACGACTTCCTCGGCGCCGCCCTCGCCGTACATCTCGGCGCTGTCGATCAGGCTCACGCCGAGATCCATGCCGAGGCGCAGCGCGGCCACCTCGGCGGCGCGCGCGGACGGGTCCTCGCCCATGTTCCAGGTCCCCTGGCCGAGGACGGGCATCCGGCTTCCGGATGGCAACAGATAGTCCTTCATGCGCTCTCCTTTGCACAAAAGCCAACGATACACCGGTTTGCGCGCGCGCAAAGGCGAGATTGAGGCAAAGAGACCTGCACCTCCATGCAAGGCGCACACTGGGCCGGTTAGCTGCCCCATGATTCGCGACCATGACACTGACACGCCTCGTTTCAACGACCCTGCTGATCGCCTCGTCCGGCTGTACCGTCAAGGACAACCACCCGGTGGCGGTCACGCCCCAGGTCGTGCCCACCGAGCTGTGGGTGGCCCAGGACGGCCTCGACAGCAATCCCGGCACCCGCGCCGCGCCGCTGCGCTCGCTGGCGCGGGCGGCCCGGCTGGTGACGCCCGGCACCACGGTGAACGTGCTGCCCGGCACCTACCAGGGCGGATTCCGCACCAGCATCAACGGCATGGCCAATGCCCGCATCGTGTTCCGCTCCACCGAGCGCTGGCAGGCGCGCCTGGTGCCGCCGCCGATCTCCAACAGCGAAATGGCCTGGGACAACCGCGCCAGCTACGTCGACATCCAGGGCTTCGAGGTCGACGGGTCGGCGCGTTCCGAGGGCCAGCCCTGGACCACCGGCATCTACAGCGGCGGCTCCTATAACCGCATCGCCTCCAACCACGTGCACGACATCGCCACCACCCTGCCCTGCACCAGCAAGGGCGGGTCCGGGATCGGGGTCGACAGCTATTACAAGGGCATGTACTCGGAGGTGGTGGGCAACAGCGTGCACGACATCGGCCCGCCGGGCTGCCGCTACGTGCAGGGCATCTACGTGAACACGCCCGGGACCGTGCGCAACAACATCGTCTACAGGGTGGCCGAGGCCGGCATCCACCTCTGGCACGATGCGCACAAGGTCATCGTCGTCAACAACACGATAACGGCCTCGAACACCGGCATCCTGGTCGGCGGCGGCGACTTCTATCACACCAAGGGGCCGAACGACCATACCCATGTGTTCAACAACATCGTGTACGACAACCGCTACGGCATCTCCGAACAGGGCGCCACGGGCAAGCACAACAGCTACCGCAACAACCTGGTGTTCGGCAACAAGGAGGCGGACTGGCGGCTGGCCCAGGGCATGAGCCACGCCGGCACCATTGCCGCCGCGCCGGGTTTCCTCAGCTATTCGCGCAGCGGCACACCGGACTTCCGCCTGGCGGCGGACTCGCCCGCGATCGGCAAGGGTCTCGAGCACGGCGCCGACGGGCCCGACTTCTACGGCAAGTCGCGCGGGCAGGCCGATGCCGTCGACATCGGCGCCTGCCAGCACTGAGCGCGTCCAACAGGACGCCCATGGCGGCGTTGCGTCGGCTCACCGTACTAGCGTACTGTCTTCGCCGACGCGCCTTGCCTTGGGCGCCCTGTCGGACGTGCTCCTCTATCAGGATTTATAAAATCTCGTTCACGCGCTCCGAAGGGCGGCACAGGCGCACGCCCTTCGGCGTGATCACGAAAGGCCGGTTGATCAGCAGCGGATGCGCCACCATGGCGTCGAGCAGTTTCTCGTCGTCCACGCCAGGCGCGTCCAGCCCCAGTTCCGAAAACAGCGCTTCCTTGCTGCGCGCCGCCTCGCGCACCGTCAGGCCGGCGTCCGCGATCATCTTCCGCAATTGTTCGCGCTCCGGCGGATGCGCCAGGTAGTCGATCACTTCCGGCTCGTGGCCGGCGTCGCGCAGCAGGCCCAGCGTGGTACGCGAGGTGCCGCAGCGCGGATTGTGAAATATCTTGATATCCATGTTAAATCCCCTGTTGAACGAAAAGCAGTCTTGCCGCTCAGGCAAGGGATGATACCGACGGCGCTACAACGCTTCCAGTCTTTTTACTTGTCCCGCATTTTTTCCCGCTATAGAATCCCCGGTTTATTTTCCAGGGCGCAATGAAGACGTCCGCTTGAGAGACTGATGATGCAAGAACACCTGATGCGCCCGGCAGACCTGCCGACCTGGGGTCAGCGCACCGCCCTGCGCATGCTGAACCTGATCGGCTGGAATGTGCTCTACAAACCCCTGCCGGGGCCGCACGGCGTCGCGGTCGTCTATCCGCATACCTCGAACATCGATTTCTTCGTCGGCCTGCTGGCCAAGTGGGCGGTCGGGCTGCAGTTCCGCTGGCTGGCCAAGGATTCGCTGTTCCGCGGCCTGATGGGCGTCGTCATGCGCTATTGGGGCGGCGTCGCCGTGGACCGCAGCGCGCCGCAGGGTGCGATCCCGCGCCTGGCCGAGGACATGCTGGCCTCGAAGTGGTTCTGGCTGGCGGTGACCCCGGAAGGCACGCGCGGCTACCGTCCCTACTGGAAGAGCGGCTTCTACCGCATCGCGATGGCGGCCCGGGTCCCGCTGCTGCTGGTGTCCTTCGACTACCGCACGAAAGTCATCGACGTCACCCGCAGCATGCGTCCGACCGGCGACGAGGCCGCCGACATGGCGGCGATCGCCGCGGCCTATGAAGGCGTGCAGGCGAAATATCCGAAAGACGCGGCCCCGATCCGCCTGGCCGAGCCGGGCTCAGACCAGTCCCGCAAGCAGGCATAAGCCGGCGGCGCCGATCGCGGCGCTCGCCATCCGGCGCCGCCGCGGGTCCGGCTGCACGATCATCCCCAGTCCCATCACCAGCGCACTGGCCAACAGGAAGCCGGCGCCGCTGCCCATCCCCGCCAGCTCGCGTCCGTGCGCCATCCCGTGCAGGAAGCCGCACGCACCCGCCAGTATCACTGCCAGCTGCGGCGGCATGCGCAGCGCGGAAGCCGCCAGGGCGCCCAGCAGCAGCACGGTGGCGGCAATCGAGGCCTCGAGCGCCGGCAGCAAACCGTCCTGCAGCAGCCCCGCCGACGATGCCCCCAGCGCCATCAGCACCAGGAAGACGGGCGGCATGACCGCGCCATGGCGCTGACTGCGGGCCCACAGTCCGACCGCGAGCAGCGCCAGCAGGTGGTCGAGGCCCGTCAGCGGATGCAGCAGGCCGGCAAGCATCCCGCTGTCGCCTCCATGTCCCGGATGGGCCAGCGCCGGCAGCGCCGTCAGGCCGGACACTGCCGCCGCGGCCGCCAGGCGCAGCGCCTTCTTCACATTCTTCCGGTTCTTCATTTATGCTGCCTCCGGTTTGTCGAGCAGTCCCTGCTCGCGTATGAAATGGACCACGGCATCCACGCCCTCGCCGGTGCGCAGGTTGGTGAATACGAAGGGACGGCTGCCGCGCTGCTGCCGCGCGTCGCGCGCCATGACGTCCAGGTTCGCGCCCACATGCGGCGCGAGGTCGGTCTTGTTGATGATCAGAAGGTCCGAGCGGGTGATGCCCGGGCCGCCCTTGCGCGGGATCTTCTCGCCGCCGGCAACGTCGATCACGTACAGGGTCAGGTCCGACAGCTCCGGGCTGAAGGTCGCCGCCAGGTTGTCGCCGCCCGACTCCACCAGCACCAGCTCCAGCGCCGGGAACTCGGCCTGCAGGCGCGCGATCGCCTCCAGGTTGATCGAGGCATCCTCGCGGATCGCCGTATGCGGGCAGCCGCCGGTCTCGACACCCATCAGGCGCTCCGGCGGCAGCGCTTCGGCGCGCAGCAGGATCTCCATGTCTTCGCGCGTGTAGATGTCGTTGGTGATCACGGCCATGTCGTAGCGGCCGCGCATGCGCCGGCACAGCATTTCGCACAGTGCCGTCTTGCCCGAGCCGACCGGGCCGCCGATGCCGACGCGCAGCGGATTCGATTCCATCTGTGTCACTCCTTTCTCATGAACGGTACAGCCGCCCATGCTGCACCTCGTGCCGCATCGACAGCATGGACAGGCCCGGGGCCCAGTTCGACATCGCGCCGTCCTCGAGTTCGCGGGCGCGGCCAGCCGCGGCTTCGATCTCGGGCCGCAGCGAGAGCAGCAGGCGCTGTCCCGCCACCTGGCCCAGCGGCACCGATTTCACGCACACCAGGACCTGGTTCTCGGCCCAGGTGAACAGCAGCGCCAGCAAGGCTTCCTCGTGCGGGATGTCGAGGCCGTCGACGGCGCAGGCGAAGGCGGCCGGCAGCGATACTTCGCCTTCCAGCAGGCCGGCGCCGGCCACGCCCAGCTCGGCGAGCAGGCGGCTCAGCGAATAGCCCATCTGCACGGTTTCGGCCCGCATTTCCGCCGTATCGCGCGAGGCCAGGAAGCATTCGCTCCACATGCGGACCGCGGCATCGTCGCGCGCGGCGCGCGCCTTCAGCAGGCGCCAGAACAACGGCGCCTCCCATTGCGCCATGACCTCGTGCAGGCAGCGCGCGATCCAGGCGCGGGCGCTTCCCGCGTCGTGCACGGTCCCCTCTTCGAGCGCCGCTTCCAGGCCCTGCGAATAGCTGTAGCCGCCGATCGGCAGTGCCGGGCTGGCAAACTGCAGCAGGTGCAGCAAGGCGGCGGCGTTCATGCGCCTTCCGCGGCGGGGGCGGCGACAGCGTCGGGACGGTGGATCTTCTGCCGGACGGGCACCGGCGCCAGCAGGCCGGCCCCCGGGTGCCCGCGCCCATCCCCGTGCGCGTGCCCGTGGCCGCCGGCATAGGCGCCGGGTTCCGGCTCGAACTTGGCCAGCTCCTCGTCGACCTGGGCGCCCAGGCCCAGCACCATCTCCTTCAGCACCGGATCGACGCGGATGCGGATCCAGCCCGGCCCGACCTGGGCCTGGGTATGGCGGTTGCCGAGGTGGTAGGCGCAGCGCGCCAGCATCGTCGCATCGACGCAGCGCACCAGGTAGGTCGGCTCGGGCGCCGCCACCACGCGCACCACGCGCCCGCCCTCGCCGCGCAGCAGGTCGCCGTCGCGCAGGATGGTGCCGCGCGCCAGGAACAGCGCGACCTCCTCGCCGGAGGCCAGGCGCGCGCGCTGGCGGCAACGCTCGCGCTGGTCCCAGGTCAGCACCATCAGCTCGCTGACGGGCAGATTCGGTGCCGCGTCGGCGCGCGCCACCTTGGTATGCAGGGATAACATGGGTGCTCCTTCGTCAGAACAGAAAATAGCGCTGCGCCAGCGGCAGCACCACCGCCGGCTCGCACACCAGCAGGCGCCCGTCTGCCCGCACTTCATAGGTTTCCGGGTCCACCTCCATGTGGGGAGTGGCGCCGTTGTGGATCATGTCGCGCTTGCGCAGGCCGCGCGTGCCGTGCACCGGGATCACGGTCTTCGCCAGTCCCAGGCGGGCGGCGATGCCGGCGTCATAGGCGGACTGCGACACGAAGGTGAAGGATTTCCTGAGCCCGCCCGCGAAAGCACCGAACATCGGCCGGAAGTGGACCGGCTGCGGCGTCGGGATCGAGGCGTTCGGGTCGCCCATCAGGCTGGCCGCGATCATCCCGCCCTTCACCACCATCGAGGGCTTGGCGCCGAAGAAGGCCGGGCGCCACAGCACCAGGTCGGCGATCTTGCCGGCCTCGATCGAGCCGACCGCATGCGCAATGCCGTGCGTGATGGCGGGATTGATCGTGTACTTGGCGACGTAGCGTTTCACGCGCGCGTTGTCGTTGCGTTCGGAATCGCCCTCCAGCGGCCCACGCTGCATCTTCATCTTGTGCGCGGTCTGCCAGGTGCGCAGGATGGTTTCGCCGACCCGGCCCATGGCCTGCGAGTCGGAGGACATCATCGAGATCGCGCCGAGGTCGTGCAGGATGTCCTCGGCGGCGATGGTCTCGCGGCGGATGCGCGACTCGGCAAACGCCACGTCCTCGGCGATCGCCGGGTCGAGGTGGTGGCAGACCATCAGCATGTCGAGGTGCTCGTCGAGCGTGTTGACGGTGTACGGGCGGGTCGGATTGGTCGACGACGGCAGCACGTTGGCATGGCCGACCGCGGCGATGATGTCGGGCGCGTGGCCGCCGCCCGCGCCTTCGGTGTGGAAGGTGTGGATGGTGCGGTCCTTGAACGCGGCCAGCGTCGACTCCAGGAAGCCTGCCTCGTTCAGGGTGTCCGAATGCAGGGCGACCTGCACGTCCAGCCGTTCGGCCACCGCCAGGCAGTTGTCGATCGCCGCCGGCGTGCTGCCCCAGTCCTCGTGCAGCTTCAGGCCGACGGCGCCGGCCTCGATCTGTTCTTCCAGCGGGCGCGGATGGCTGACGTTGCCCTTGCCGAAAAAGCCCAGGTTCATCGGGAAGGCGTCGGCCGCCGCCAGCATCGCCGCAATGTGCCAGGGCCCGGGCGTGCAGGTGGTCGCCGCGGTGCCCACCGCCGGCCCGGTGCCGCCGCCCAGCATCGTGGTGATGCCGGACGCCAGCGCTTCCTCGATCTGCTGCGGGCAGATGAAGTGGATGTGCGTGTCGACCCCGCCGGCGGTGACGATCATGCCCTCGCCCGCGATGATCTCGGTGGCGCCGCCGATCGGCAGCGTCACGCCCGGCTGGATGTCGGGGTTGCCGGCCTTGCCGATGCCGAAGATCAGGCCGTCCCGGATGCCGATGTCGGCCTTGACGATGCCCCAGTGGTCGACGATCACGGCGTTCGTGATGACGGTGTCCATCACCGCGGCGTGCGGCAGCTGCGACTGGCCCATGCCGTCGCGGATCACCTTGCCGCCGCCGAACTTGACCTCTTCGCCGTAGACCGCGTAGTCGCGCTCGACCTCGATCACGAGGCCGGTGTCGGCCAGGCGGATGCGGTCGCCGACCGTCGGGCCGAACATGTCGGCATAGGCCTGGCGCGGGATCGCCGTCATGCCGGTGCCTCCCCTGCCGGCAGCGGCCCGTTCACGCGGCCCTGGAAACCGGCCACGACGCGCGCCCCGGCCAGTTCGACCAGTTCTACCGTGCGGCGCTGGCCGGGCTCGAAACGCACCGCGGTGCCGGCTGCGATGTTCAGGCGCATGCCGAGCGCCGCCGCCCGCTCGAACTGCAGGGCGTCGTTGACCTCGTGGAAGTGGTAGTGGGAGCCGACCTGGATCGGCCGGTCGCCGGCGTTCGCCACCGTGATGGCCAGCGTGCGGCGGCCGGCGTTGAGGACGATCTCGTCCTGCTCCAGAAAATATTCACCGGGGATCATGCGCTCTCCATCTCGTATGCTCAGTTGATCGGCTGGTGGACGGTGACCAGCTTGCTGCCGTCCGGGAAGGTGGCCTCGATCTGAATCTCGGGGATCATTTCCGGCACACCTTCCATCACGTCGGCGCGGCCCAGGATCGTGCCGCCTTCCGCCATCAGCTCGGCCACGCTGCGGCCGTCGCGCGCGCCTTCCATGATCGCCGCGCTGATCAGGGCCACGGCTTCCGGGTAATTCAGTTTCAGGCCGCGCGCGCGGCGGCGTTCGGCCAGCAGTGCGGCGGTGAAGATCAGCAGCTTGTCTTTTTCGCGGGGTGTCAGGTCCATGGCGGCTCCTAGGTGTTCCAGATGCGAGGCAGGCGGGCTTCGATGCCCAGCAGGTGGGGACGCACGGCCTGCCACACGCGCAGCATGGCGCCGCGCGCGCTTTCGCTGTCGTCGCCCAGGTGGCGCGCCACCAGCACCGATTTCACCTGGCTCAGGGCCAGCCCGGGGACGCCTTCGCGCAGCGCCGCCAGCACGGACGCCGGGGGCGGCCGGCCGACCGCGAGCAGGGTCGCGCATACGCTGCGCCCCCGCATGCCGAGCGGACTGGCGATGCCCTCGGCATCCAGCCGGCCCTGCTCGTGCCAGACCAGGCGGCCGGCCTGGCGGATACGGGTGCGCTGGACGATGTGCCCGCGCGTGAACGCTTCGCCCATGGCGCGCCGGCCGAAGCACAGGATCTCGCTGCCGATGTAGCAGGCATCCGCACCCAGCTCGACCTCGTGTTCGAGCTCGACACACGCGCCGTCATAGAAGATGCTTTCCTGCGGCAGCCACTCGAGCGCGGCGCCGTCGCCGGCCTGCAGGCGCACCTCCTGGCGCGAACTGCCTGCATGCGCGCGGTACCACTTGGCGGCGCCCGGCGTGGTGGCGAACACCCGGCTGGCGGCGCCGAGCCGCATCCCGATCTCCAGCTGGTCGCCGCCCACCACGCCGCCGGGCGGATGCACGAGGATCACATGGCAGGTGCGCGCGCCTTCCGGATACAGGGCCTTCTGCACCCGCAGCGGCCCGGCGTGGGCGCGGCTGGCAAGACGCGTGGCGGCGCCGTCGCCGTCCGCCGCGAAGCGCAGCTGCAGGCTGGCACGCCAGGGCGCCGACGGCGGGGCCGGGTTGGAAGTGGCATCGGAAAAGTCGCGCATGCCTCTTGATTAGCAGGATGCGTGCCATGCAGAAAGGAGGGGCCGGATGCGCTTGATGCCGCACCCGAACGGGCACGTGCACCAGGACGGTGCGGCGACTGGCCTTAAAAGCGCATGCCGGCCGACAGCCCGAGCACATCGCGGTCCACCGTCGCGTTGTAGTCGCCGCCCCAGATGCCCAGGTAGGTGAGCTCGACGAGGTAGCGCTTGCGGTATTCGAGCTGGTAGCCGAGCTGCAGCATCTTGCGCCCTTCGTTGATGGCGAAGTCGCCGGACCAGCCTTTCACTTCGTGGCTGACATTGGCGCTCAGCCTGGGCACCAGGCCCGGCATGGGCTCGGGCAGGCGCGTTTCCATGCGCAGGCGGTATCCCCAGGCGCTGGCGGTCTGGTAGCCGCGCAGGCTGCACTGGCGTGCGGCATCGCCGGTGCTGACCATGCACACCCCGTTGACCGGTCCGGGACCGTAGATGTCGTTGCGGCCGTAGCGCCGCACCGTCGGGTCGGGCAGGCCCGGCGTGTGCTTGAGCTGCACTTCCGCCGTGCCGCTCAGCGGCATGCCGAAGGCGGTCCAGCGGTGCTGCGCGCTCAGCTGCAGTTGCGCCATGCCATACAAATCATAGCCATGCAGCTCGGCGCCCGGCGGCAGCGCGTTCACGACGGCGCGCAGCAGCGAGGGCGCGGTCGGGCTGAAAAAGGCCGGCAGCACGTCCGCCGGCGACAGCATGAACGGAATGCCGTCGCGCCAGGACAGCTCGGCGCCGAGCGTGGTGGCGCCCGAGGCCCGCCAGTTCAGCGTTATCGCGCTCAGGCCGAGATTGCCAGGATGGCTGGTGAAAAAGGCCATGTTGAGGCCATCCGGATTGCCCGGCACCAGCGGCGGCCCCGCGCGCGTCGAACGGCGGACATTCGGCATCGGCAGGCGCCAGCCATAGCGCGCGTGGAAGAAGCCCAGCCCGGTGTTGTCCGTTGCCTGCCACAGCAGGCCCAGCCCGCGGTTGGGCGAATCCGGGGTCCGGGTCGGCAGGCGCCCCATCACGGCCCCCGTCGCCATCCGCGCGCGGTCGTTCAGGCCGGCCGACGGCCCGGACATGATCCAGTTGCAGCCCGGGGTCTGGTAATCGTTGAGCGCCCAGAACGTGCCGCAGACGTCGAGCGCGCTGGGCCGGAAGGACTGCACGAAACCTTCCAGCGCCAGTCCCGGCCGCAGCGCGAGGCGCGTGAACAGCATGGGCGCGGCGACGCGGGTCTCCTGCGGCTGGTAGCCGGCGCGGCGGCCGGCGGGCATGTCGCGCGCGCCCATCGCTTCGAGCGCCGTGCCGCGTTCGCTCCACGGCGCCAGCTGGCGGCCGGCCCGCAATAGCAGCTTCGCGCCGCTGCCGCCGAGCAGCGTCTCGTGCTCGAGCCAGGCTTCGCCGAGCGCGACCCCGGAGAAGCGCGACAGCCGCTCGGTCCCGGCATCGCCGAGTGGCTGCCCGGCGGTGTAGCGGTTGATCGAGTTGCCCCAGGGCCGGGCGTCGTGGCGCTGGCCGTCGTCATACCAGGCCCTGGCGCGGGCCACGCCGACCACCCCGGCGCGCTCGTAGCGCAGGTCGAGATTCGCCAGCACGGCACGCGACACCCAGTCGTGGCGCCCATAATTCAGGTTGCCGTCGTCGGCATTCGCGCCGTTGCCGTAGCCGGTCAGGCCCAGCACCGCCGCGTTCGAGGCGGTCAGCAGGGCGGGATCGGGCGCCTGGAGCCGCGCCACCCCGCCATACACGATGCGGCCGGACAGGTTCAAGCCCTCGTCGGCCCGGATCGGATATGCGGCAAGCATGGCCAGTCCCAGCACACCGGCACGCAGGGCGGGTGCGGGCGAGGTCCTGGATAGCATGGCGAATCAGCAGGAATGGCATCCGTGCCGGACGGCGACGGGCGGGCGGGCGGCAAGCAGGCCACGCTGCATGCGCTTGAGAAATACGCGTTCGAGACTGGTTCGAGTTAGCATGCTCTCCCCTGTGAATATTGATACAAATTATATTGCCACACTGATCTCGAACAGACAATCATTCATCCTTACGGGATAAGGCCGCCCAGGCATTCGCCGTGCTGAGAAAGACCTTGCCGCTGAGCTTGTCCAGCAGGGTCGATTGCTTGAGCCGGTCCATCACCGGCCCCTTGACCTCGGCCAGGTGCAGGCGCACGCCGCGCCGGGCCAGCTCCGCGTTCAGCTCCAGCAGGCCGAACAGCGCCGAGGTGTCGATCGCGTTCACGGCGGAGAGCACCAGCACCAGCTCGCGCGTGCCGGCATGCAGCGCCAGCTCTTCCTCGACGCGGGCATTGACCGCTTCCACGTTGCCGAAGAACAGGCCGGCATCGACGCGCAACAGCAACACCCCGCTGCGGGTTTCGGTCTCGTAGCGCTCGACGTTGCGGAAATGCTCGGTGCCGGCGATGCGGCCCAGCACCGCGATGTGCGGCCGGCTTTCGCGCCAGATCATCGTCCCCAGCGACAGCAGCAGGCCGGTCACGACCCCGGCCTCGACGCCCAGCAGCAGCACACCCCCTAGAGTGGCCAGCAGCGCCAGCGCATCGGCACGGTCGTAGCGCCAGGCCGTGCGCAGGGTCGCCGCCTCCAGCATGCCGAGCACGGCGACGATGATGGTGGCGGACAGCACTGGCAGCGGCAGCAGCGCCAGCCAGCCGGTCGGCAGCACCAGGGCCGCCCCGAGCAGCAGCGCGGTCAGCACGCCCGCCAGCTGGGAGTTGGCGCCGGCCGAGAAATTCACGGCGGAGCGCGACAGGCTGGCGGTGACCGGAAAGGCGCCGCTCAGGAAGCTGCCGATGTTGGCGGCGCCCAGGCCCACCAGCTCGGCATTCGTCAGCAGCTTCTCGCCCTTCTTGGCGGCCAAGGCCTGGGCGCCGGACATCGACAGCAGGAAGCACATGAAACCGATCAGGAGCGCCGGCTTGAGCAGCAGCTGCCAGTGCGCGCTGGAGGTGGCCAGGTTCAGGTGCGGCAGGCCCGCCGGCACCCGGCCGATCACCCGCACGCCAAGGCGGTCCAGGCCGAGCGCGTACACCACGGCGATGGACCCGAGCACCAGCAGCATCGGCGCCAGGCGCGCACCGATGTCGGCGGCGCCCGGCGGCAGGCCGCAGCGCCGCAGCAGCGCCGCGCCATGGCGGCGCGCCAGCACCAGCAGCGCCAGCGCGCCCAGGCCCAGCGCGGCGCTGGGACCGTGCCAGTGCGGGGGTTCGGCGCCCAGCAGCGTGCCGACCTGGTCCCAGGCGATCAGGATCGAGGAGCCGATCGTGAAGCCGTTCATGACCGGCCGCGAAAAGAAGTTGGCGAGAAAGCCCAGCCGCAGCAGGCCGCAGGCCAGCAGCACCGCGCCGGACATCAGGGCAAGTTGCCCGGCCAGCGTGAGGTACAGGGTGCTGCCGGGCGCGGCCAGCGGCGCCAGTGCCGAGGCCGTCATCAGCGAGATGATCGCCATCGGTCCCACCGACTGGCTGCTGCTGGTACCGAAGAGCGCGTACAGCAGCGGCGGCAGGATGCTGGCATAGATCCCCGCGACCGGCGGCAGCCCCGCCACCAGCGCATACGCCATCCCCTGCGGCACCATCATCATGGCGACGACCACGCCCGCACCCAGGTCGCCCGCCAGCCAGCTGCGGCGGTACCCCTTCAACCAGACAAGCATGTATTCCCTTCTTCCTACTGCATCGCCAGTTCGACGCAGTTACGCCCCGCCCGCTTGGCGCGCGTCATCGCGGCTTCGACCCGCCGCACCAGCGAATCGGCGCTCTCCTGTTCGCCCAGCTGGGCCACGCCGAGGCTGACCGAGACGTGGTCGCAGCCGGGAATCGCGGCCTGCTCGACCGCGTGGCGGATCTTCTCGGCCATCTTGAGGCCGTCGATCGCGCTGGTGTGCGGCGCGATCACGTGGAACTCCTCGCCGCCGGAACGCACCAGCACGTCGCTCGAACGCAGCAGCGCGCGCACGCAGTCGGCCACGGTGCGCAGCGCGACGTCGCCGACCGGGTGGCCGTAGGTGTCGTTGATGGCCTTGAAGCGGTCGATGTCGAAGGACAGCAGGGCCAGCGGCGTGCGGTAGCGGCGCGCGCGCTTGACCTCGCGCTCGAGCAGCTCCTCGCCGTGGCGGCGGTTGGCGACTCCGGTGAGCGCATCGGTGGTCGAGACATAGGTCAGGCGCGCCAGCAGGTGTTCGCTCTCGACGTTCATGTCGAGCAGGCGCAGGCCCAGCGCGGCCATAACTGCGCAGTCGCGCAGCGTGTCGAATGCTTCCGGCGCCAGCGGCGCGTCGCCGCCCAGCAGCAGCGACAGCGCGCCGCGCGGGGCGCCCGGACCGTCGGACGGAATCGGCAGGCCGATCGCCTGCGCCACGCCGTGCGCGCGCAGGCTTTCCGCCAGCCCCGGTTCGCCGGCCTGTTCGAGCGTGTCGAGCATCGCCAGTTCGCCGGTGGCGGCCGCCAGCAGGCCCGGGAAAGCGTGGCGCAGCGGCGCCTGCAGCAGGCGCTCGCCGCGCTGCAGGACCGTTGCCAGCCGCAGCGCGTCCGCCTGGCCGCGGCCCTGCTCCGCTTCGAGCTGCAGGTCGCCGTCCGGCTGCAGGCGGAACATGGCGGCGTGCAGCACCCCGGGCCATGCCAGCAGCGCCCGGCACAGGCGCTCGGCCAGGCCCTGTTCCTCATCCGGCGCGTCCAGCACCGCCAGCACCCGCGCGCGCAGCGCCAGCAGTTCGCGCAGGACGTCCGCACCGGCAGCCGGCGCCCGGCCGCCCTGCGCTTCCAGGCAGCGCCGCACGACGGCCTGCAGGCGCGCCGGTTCGATCGGGGTGATCGCATAGGCCGGCTTGTGCGCCTGCAGCAGCGGCAGCCAGCGCGCGTTCGCGAAGGGGCACAGCAGCAGGGTCGGGGCGCCGGCACGACGCGCCAGCAGGCTGGCCAGCGCGTCCAGGTCGATGCCCGGTTCGAAGCGTTCGAGGTCGACCACCAGCAGCCCGGCCGGCGCCGCGGCCAGCAGCCCGGCGGCGGCCTCGGGGCTGTCGGCCAGATCCAGCCGCGCGAACAGCGGCCCGCAGGCGTCGAAGAAGTCGGCGCGCCGCTGGGCCATCGTGCTCACGTAGATTCCCGTCCATGCGGCGTCCTGCTGGTCCTGCTGCGGCATCCTGCGCTCCTGGAATGACATGCTACAGGCCGAAGTTTGCCACAAAGCACCTGGTGCGGCCAGCAAATGCGGCGCTGTGTGTGGAAGCGCACGGTAGCAATGGCCGCGCGGCGGGAATACTTGGGGATCATGTAACAGCGAACCGCTTAAGGAGATCGGCATGGCCAACCAGGACGACGTAGCGAACAAGCAGAAGGCAATCCAGAACCGCCAGGACCAGCTCGACGGCAGCATGCAGAAGGGCGACCAGGGCAGCAGCAGCGGCGGCGACCAGGCCGCGCAAACCGGCGTACAGCAGCCGTCCGGCGACTTCCCGGCCCAGCACCTGGCCAAGCCGGGCCTGGAAGCCCAGATGGAACTGAAGCCGAAGTTCATGGCCGAGGGCTACAAGGGCAGCGGCAAGCTGGCCGGCCAGGTGGCGATCGTCACCGGCGGCGACTCCGGCATCGGCCGCGCGGTCGCGATCCTGTTCGCGCGCGAAGGCGCCGACGTCGCCATCCTCTACCTGAACGAGCACGAGGACGCCGCCGAAACCCAGCGCTACATCGAGGCCGAAGGCCAGCAGTGCGTGACCGTGGCCGGCGACGTCAAGGACATGGAGTTCTGCCAGCAGGCCGTGGACCAGATCGTCGCCAAGTTCGGCCGCCTGGACGTCCTGGTCAACAACGCCGCCTTCCAGGAACACGCCGAGTCGCTGCTCGACCTGACCGAGGACCGCTTCGACGAGACCATGCGCACCAACATCTACGGGTACTTCCACATGGCCAAGGCCTGCCTGCCCTACATGAAGCGCGGCGGCGCGATCGTGAATACCGGTTCCGTGACGGGCCTGAAGGGTTCGAAGAAGCTGCTCGACTACTCGACCACCAAGGGCGCGATCCACGCCTTCACGATGTCGCTGGCGGCCAACCTGCTGGACAAGGGCATCCGCGTGAACTGCGTGGCCCCGGGCCCGGTCTGGACCCCGCTGAACCCGGCCGACCAGTCGCCGGAAGACATCGCCAAGTTCGGCCAGGCCACCACCTTCGGCCGCCCCGCGCAGCCGGAAGAGCTGTCGCCGGCGTATGTGTACCTGGCATCGAGCGTGTGCTCGGGCTATGTGACGGGCGTCGTCCTGCCGATCACCGGATCGGTGGGCGAATAACTTACAGGAGATGAAACCATGGCGCGAAGCATGTGGAAGGGAGCGATCAGCTTCGGGCTGGTCCATATCCCGGTCGAACTCTACCCCGCAACCAGCGACCACAGCCTGGACCTGCACATGCTCGACCGCCGCGACTTCGCGCCGATCGGTTTCAAGCGCTACAACAAGAACACCGGCAAGGAAGTCTCCTGGGACGACATCATCAAGGGCTACGAATACGCGACCGACGAATATGTGGTGCTGTCCGACGAAGACCTGCGCCGCGCGAACCCGGAAGCGACCCAGACCATCGACATCCTGGCCTTCGTCGACGCCGGGCAGGTACCGCTGATCTACTACGAGCAGCCCTACTACCTCGCGCCCGGCAAGGGCGGCGACAAGGTCTATGCGCTGCTGCGCGAGACCTTGCGCGACGTCGGCAAGATCGGCATCGCCAACGTCGTCATCCGCGTCAAGCAGCACCTGGCCGCGCTGGTATGCGTGGGGGACACCATCGTCCTGATCACCCTGCGCTATCCTGACGAGATCCGCCCGACCGACGAACTGAAGATCCCCGACGAGAATTCGAAGGCGGCCCAGGTGACGCCCAAGGAACTGCAGATGGCCAGGGCTTTGGTCGAAGGCATGAGCGAGCGCTGGAAGCCGAACCAGTACCACGACACCTACCGCGAAGACGTGATGGCGATGGTGAAGAAGAAGATCGCGGCCAAGCAGACCAAGACCATCACCATGCCGGACCCGGACGAAGAGGACAAGCCGAAGAAGTCCAACGTCATCGACCTGGTCTCGCTGCTGCAGGCCAGCCTGGGCAAGAAGCCGGCGCGTGCGAGCGCGGATGACGACGATGACGACGACGATCCGCCGCCGCGCAAGTCGCGCAAGCCGTCTGCCGATGAGGACGACGACGCGTCCGATGCCCCGCCGCCGCGTGCGCGCAAGTCGCCTTCTTCGAGCAGCACCGTGCATGCACGCGCGACCGCGGCCAAGAAGCCTGCTGCGAAAAAGACCGTGGCCAAGACGGCCGCGAAGAAGCCTGCAGCGAAGAAGGCCGTCGCCAAATCGGCCGCCGCCGACAAGGCGCCGGCGCGGCGCAGGAAGGCGGCCTGAGTGGATCTGGATACGCTGATCGATTTTCTCCAGTGGCCGGCGATGGCGGTGACGCTGGCCGCCGCCTTCCTGGTCGGCGCCCGGCACGCCCGGCGCCGGGTGTTCGGCTTTTACACCTTCATCCTCTCGAACGCGCTCTGGATCATCTGGGGTGTGCATGACGAGGCCTGGGCCCTGATCACGCTGCAGCTGGGCCTGACGGCGATGAACGTGCGCGCGATTTTCCGCAACCATAAGGAAGCGAAGACGGAGGCACGGGAAGAAGCAACTGCATGACGGGCGAGCCAACCGCTTAGCCGCTATCGGTACACGACTCGGCGCATTTCCTTGGACAGGTAGACGTGGCATCCCTATCTTGGGCTTGCCTATCTATCACCATCGAGGAGCCGAGTTGAAAGCACTACTTACCCTGTCATGCCTCGCCGCGGGCCTGCTCCTGTCCGCGCCGCACATGGCGCGCGCCGAAGCGCCCGCACAGAGCAGGAAGAAGATCGCGGCCGTCGTCGAGACCTTCCGCACCGCCCTCATCAAGAAGGACAAGGAAGCTTTCCTGCGGTTGTTCGTGAAGGAGGATATTGTCTGGATAGGCGTGACGACCGATGCGTCCGTCGAAATGCTCTACGCGAACCGTCCCAGGCCGGAATTGAAACGTCCGCCGAAGCTCTTCCCCGGCACCTTGCGCGGGTTCATCGACGCGGTCGCCAAGGATCCCACGCCCGTCGACGAGATCTTCTCCAACCTGCGCATCGAGACCGATGGCGAGGTCGCCCAGGTCTGGTTCGACTACATCTTCATGGAAGGCAGCTACAAGGGCAACTGGGGCAAGGAAAGCTGGCAGCTGGTGCGCCTCGAGTCCGGCTGGAAGATCGCGTCCGTCATCTGGTCGCAGGAACTCAATCCGACGCCGCCGCCGAAGCGCTGACCCGTGCCAGCCAGACGCCGGCGAGCAGCCCAAGACAGGGCCCCGCCGTCCAGATCAGGATCGTCGTGCCGGAGAGCGGCATGGGGAACTGCTCGAAGAAGGTGGTCAGCAGGCTCATCGCGACCAGCCCGAGCGCCAGCGGGACCGGACGGCCTGGCGCCAGCCGGGCGGCAAGATAGCCGGCGAGGACCGTCGCGAACGCGATCGCGGCCTGGATACCGTACCAGACCGGATCGCTGGCGGGCGGCGGATTCTGGAACGACGCCGGCCTGCCGGTCGTCCAGACATGCCAGAAGGCCACCCCGGTCAGCACGAGGAAGGGCACCAGTATCTTCAGTACCAGCAGGCCCAGCCATCCCACGGCAATGCCCAGCCCGACGGGGCGGCGGGGAGCGGCGGCAGGCGCTTGCGGTGTCGCCTTCATTTCGCCGGCTTGAACCCCAGAGTCTTCATCGCCTTGGTCAGGGTCGCGGCACTGTCCTCGTAATCCTCCCACGGCGAATTCCCGATCGCCAGCCGCTCGCCCACCGTGCGCACGGTCCAGTGCGCGCCCGACGTCAGGTCCATCAGCTCCTCCCAGCGCACCGGCACCGAGATGCCCAGCCCCGGCCGCGTGCGTGCCGACCAGGCCGAGACCGTGGTCGCGCCGCGGCCGTTGCGCAGGTAGTCGATGAAGATGCGGCCGACCCGGTTCTTCGCGCCGCTCTTGTCCGAGAAGCGGTCCGGCAGGGTCTTGGCCAGGTGGGTCACGATGGCGTGCGAGAAGTCCTTCACCGTGTCCCAGTCCAGCTTGGGCTTGAGCGGGACGACCACGTGCAGGCCCTTGCCGCCGCTGGTTTTCAGGAAAGGCGTCAAGCCCAGCTCCTGCAGGAAGGCGCGCACGACCTGGGCGGCTTCCTGGACCATCGCGAAGGAAATGCCTTCGCCGGGGTCGAGGTCGAACACGAAGCGGTCCGGGGTTTCGTAGCGCTTCTCGACCGCGTTCTGGCTGTGGATCTCGACCACGTTCCACTGTGCGCAGGACAGGATGCCCTCGACGCTGTCGATGCGGGTCATGCGCGGGTGGTCGGGGTCGAGTTCCTGGGCCAGCTGGCCGACGCCCGGCATCTTGCGGGGGTCGACCACGTGCTTCTGGAAGAACAGCTCGCCGCCCACGCCCTCGGGCGCGCGCACCAGCGAGACCGGGCGGCACTTCAGGTGCTCCATCATCAGCTCGCCGACCAGCGCGTAGTACTCGACCAGTTCGAGCTTGGTGACGCCGCTCTCCTTGTCCATCACGCGCTCGCCGTGGGTGACCTTGAATTTGGCCGGCACGCCGCTCAGGTCCGGCCCGTCCCCGGCTGTCCTGGCTGGTTTGCTTGCCTTGGCTGCCTTGTTTGCCTTGGCTGCCTGCCCTGCCCGCCCTGCCTTGGTGGCTGGCCTGGCGTCCGCCTGTTCTTCGGGTTTCATGTCGGCCTTCTCCTGAACGTGCTTCGCCTTTTCGCGCACCACGGCTGTCGCGGGCTTGTCCTTGCGCAGGCCCTGGAATACCGGGTGGCGGATCGAATTCGTCGCGGTCCATTCCGAGAAGCTGACCTCGGCCACCAGCTCGGGCTTGACCCAGTGGTTGCCGCGTCCCGGCACGGCGCGCGGCGGGAAGGGGTTCTCGTCGCTGGCGATTGCTTCCAGCGTCTCGCGCATGTGGCGCAGCGAGGCGCCGTTGAAACCGCTGCCGCAGTTGCCGGCATAGCGCAGCACGCCCTTCTCGTCGTAATAGCCGAGCAGCAGCGAGCCGATGCCGGTGCGCGCGCCATGCGGATCGGTCCAGCCGCCGATCACGAATTCCTGGCGCATGCCGCATTTCAGCTTGATCCATTCGGGCGAGCGGCGGTTCACGTAGCGCGAATCGCGGCGCTTGCCGATCACGCCTTCGAGGCCGATCTGGCAGGCCGCCACCACCAGCTGGCCGGGATCGGTGCCGAACTCCGCTGAGAAGCGCACGGTATCCGAGGGGCGCGCCTCCAGCGCTTCCTGCAGCAGCGGACGCCGCTGGTCGAGGCGCACGTCGCGCAGGTCCCAGCCCTTCATGTAGGGCGCGTCGAAGATGAAGTAGACGATCTGCGCGCGGTTCGAGCCGTCGAAGGCCAGCTGCAGCAGGTTGAAGTTCGGCTTGCCGTTCTCGTCGTGGACCACGATTTCGCCGTCGTACCAGCCGTCGGGCAGCTTCATGCGCTTGATCTCGTCGTGCAGCGGCTTCAGTTTGTCGGTCCAGTCGTTGCCGTTGCGGGTGATCAGCCGGATGTCCTTGCCCTTTTTGTCGACCCGGGCCAGGATGCGGTAGCCGTCGAACTTGATCTCGTAGATCCATTCCTCGGGACGTTCGGGCGGGCCGTCGACCAGGGTCGCGAGTTCCGCGTTCATGGTCTCGGGCAGTTCGGCTTTCACGGCGCCCTCGGGCATGGCGCCGCGTTTGGCGGATTTTGCTGCGGGCTTGCGCGCTGCCTTCTTCGCCGGCTCGGCGCCGTCGCGCTCGGCCTTCAATTCGGCCACTTTGGCGCGCGCCGCCTCGCGGTCCCCGGGCGCACCCGGCATCGGCAGATCCTTGACGCTGTCAGGGAACTCGTCGACCACCGAGAATTCGGAAGCCGGCCGCATGTACTCGTCGTTTTCCTTGATCAGGAGCCAGGGCTCCTGCTTGTCGTCCTCATGGCCACGCAGGCGCACCAGCACCCAGCGCCCATGCATCTTGTGGCCGTGGATCTCGAACTTGATCTCGCCCTTGGCATAGCCCTTGCGCGGGTCGCCGATCGGCTCCCACGTTCCCTTGTCCCAGACGATGACCTCGCCCGCGCCGTACTGCTTGGGCGGAATCGTGCCTTCGAAATCGGAATAGGAGATGGGGTGGTCTTCGACGTGGACCGCCATGCGCTTGTCGTGGCTGTCGTAGCTGGGGCCTTTCGGCACGGCCCAGCTCTTCATGGTGCCGTCGAGTTCGAGACGGAAATCGTAGTGCAGCCTGGTGGCCCAGTGTTTCTGGATCACGAAGGTCAGCGCGCCTGTGCTGGCTTCGCCGCCTTCCGCGGGTTCCGACGTGATCGAAAAATTCCGCTTGGCCTTGTATTCCTTGAGTGCGTCGGGCATGGCATCACCTGTACATCAGCAGCAATGTTGCCAATGTACTGGGATGCCCCGGGCGCGACTGTACGGCAGCTAACCGTCGCGCCCCTGCTCAGTTGAGCGTAAAACTAATCAACTGAGCAATTACTTCCGCTCAGATGAGCTCTGGTCGCGCGCCGCGCGGAACTCCGAATCTTTCGACCAGTTCGGCCAGGCGTTCGAATCGGCCAGTTCGCGGCCCACCGCATACAGGATATTGAGGTCGCGCGCCATGCCCTCGAAGGTCCATTCCGGACGCCATTCGTCCGACGGCTGGTGGTAGTTCTCCTTGACGTAACGCTCGGCCTCCTTCTTGCCGGCCGCGACGCCGCCCTGCTCCCAGTGCTCGCCCGAACCGAAGGAAACCGCCGGCACGCCGCGCTTGGCGAAGGGGAAGTGGTCCGACCGGAAGAAGTGGCCGGCTTCCGGTTTCGGGTCCGGCGAGAAGCTCAGCTTCGCCATCTTCGCCTTGGCCACCAGGCGGTCGAGCAGGTCCAGCTTGGCGCTGCCAGAGATCGTAAAGTCGCGTGCCTTGCCGTGCGGGTCGAGGGCGTCCATGTTCAGCACGCCGACGGTCTTCGCCAGCGGGTAAACCGGGTTGGACGCATAGTATTCCGAGCCCAGCAGGCCCTTCTCTTCGGCCGTCACGGCCAGGAACATCACGCTGCGCTGCGGCGCCGGCGCGGCGGCGTAGACGCGCGCCAGTTCCAGCAGGGCCGCGATGCCGGTCGCGTTGTCGACGGCGCCGTTGTAGATGCGGTCGCCCCTGGCATCCGGCAGGCCGATGCCGAGATGGTCCCAGTGGCCGCTGTAGACCACATATTCGCCGGGACGCTGACTGCCCTCGCGCACCGCGATCACGTTCTTCGAGACGATGGTCTGCGCATCCACCGCGTATTTGCCGGACATCGAGATGCCGGTCAGTTCGGCCGGTTTGAAATTGCGCGACTGCGCCGATTTCTTCAGCCTGTCGAAGTCCAGGCCGGCGCGCCTGAACAGGTCGACAGCCAGGTCGCGCTGGATCCAGCCTTCCACCGGCGCGTGCGCTTCCAGCGGGTTCTTGCGCACCACGTCGTACATGACGTTGGTGTTGGAGTTCTTGACGGTCGCCCAGCCGTAGGAGGCCGGCGCGGTTTCGTGCACGATCAGGGTGCCGAGCGCGCCGCGGCGGGCCAGCTCCTCGAATTTATAGGTCCAGCGGCCATAGTAGGTCATGGCCTTGCCGCCGAATTCGCCCTTGCCGGTTTCGAAGTCCGGATCGTTGATCAGCACCACGGCCAGCTTGCCCTTCAGATCCTGGCCCTTGAAGTCGTCCCACTTGCGCTCCGGCGCGGTCACGCCATAGCCGACGAAGACCAGCGGCGCATCCCTGAATTCGACGCTCTTCGCGCCCGTCATCGAAGCGCGCACGGCGATCTGCTCGCCTTGGGTCAGCGTGTCCTCGCGACCAGCCCCCTTGACGCTCACCGCCACCGGCCCCTTGATCTCGAAGCGGCCCAGCGGCACGTCCTGGGTCCAGCTGCGCTTGCCGTCTTTCATGTCGCCGCCCGGCTTGAGGCCGGCCGCTTCGAACTGGTTGACGAGGTAGGCGACGGTCCTGGCTTCGCCGGGCGTGTTCGGGCCGCGGCCTTCGAACTCGTCGGAGGCGAGCACCTTGACGTCGTGCGACAGGTGGGAGGGCTCGATCTGCACGGCCTGCGATGCCGGCACGGCAGGCTTGACGGCCGGGGCGGCGGGAGCAGCCGGGGCTGCCGCTTGCGCGGAGGCGGCCAGCGCGGCCGCGGACAGGATGGCAATGGAAGTGGTCTTCACGGTCTCTGATGTTGTTTGTGTGCGGAAATGCCAACTGAGTATCCTTGGAAACATTTCTACTGTCAAATATGCATCAATCGTGCGCCTGGCATATAGTTGGGGTCCCGATTCGCACCCATATCAGAGAGGTCCCGTGAAACCGTCCGCCGTGCTCGCTTCCATCTTCCTGCTCGCCACCGCTTCTGCCCTGCCCGCTTCGGCCCAGACCGGCGCGCCGGGCGCCCCAGCCTCAGCTGCCCCTGCCGACCCGGTCGCCCAGCTGGTCTCCCAGCTCGACCTCGGCCGCTACAAGGACACCATCCGCAACCTGGCGCGCTTCGGCGACCGCAAGCAGGGCACGGAGCGCAACCGCAAGGCCATCGACTGGATCGAAGCCCAGCTGAAATCCTACGGCTGCGCCACCGAACGCATCCATTACGAATACGTGGCGGCGCCGCGCCAGCGCGTGCCGGCGACGGGCGGCGGGCGCGGCGGCCCGTCCGGCCAGGGCGGCAGCACCCTGTTCGGCACCCGCGCGCCGACCGGCGTCAACGACGATCCGATGAAGCAGCCGGACGAACGCCTGCGCGCCTTGAACGCCGAGCAGCCCGATCCGAAAGGCGGGCCGCGCGAAGAGGTCTATTGCACCAAGGTCGGCAGCACGCATCCGGAGGAGATGTACATCGTCGCCGCCCACATGGACGGCCTGGGCTATGGTGAAGCGGCCAACGACGACGCTTCCGGCACCGCGCTGGTGATGGAACTGGCGCGCATCCTGAACGCGCCGGGCGTCACCACCGGCCGCAGCATCCGCTTCGCCCTGTGGAACAACGAAGAGACCGGCCTGAACGGCGCCGCCGCCTACGTCGAGCAGCGGAATAGCCTGCAGGGCATCGAATCGCCGAAGGGTTCGGGCCGCTATCCGGAGCCGCGCTGGCTCGGCATGATCCAGCACGACATGATGATGTTCGACCACGGCATGCCGCTGCCGGCGACTAACGCGAGCGGCAAGCAGGTGCCGACGCCGTCGCTCGAGCAGCGCCGCGAAGCCGACGTCAACATCGAGTTCCAGGCGAATTCGAAGCAGGCCGAGGCATCGCAGAAGCTGGCCTGGGTCTTCCGCGGGGCCAACGACAAGTACGCGTCCGACTACCCCGCCGCGGTCGGCCCGCACATGACGAACACGGACTCGACCCCGTTCATGGACCTGGTGCCCTCGATCTCGCTGCGCGAGAACGAGCGCGGCCAGCAGATCGGCGCCGGCTGGAACCCGCACTGGCACCAGCCCACCGACCTGGTCTCGACCTTCAGCGACAAGGATTACCTGCTGGGCCTGAACGCGGCCCAGACCACGCTGGCGGCGGTCGCCCAGCTCGCCGGGGCGCAGGTGGCGAAGTAATAGCTATGTGATAGCTATTTGTAAGCGGATGTAAAACCGCGTCAACTGGCCGGCGAACGGGCGCGTTGAGGGACCAGTAACACCCCGGAAATGTCCCACCATATCAATGACAAACTGAAGGAAACATCGCCATGCGCAAAATCGTCGCTACCCTGATCGCCGGTCTGTTCGCCACCTCGGTGTTCGCCGCCCAGTCGACTGCTACGTCGCCGACTGCGACGACGACTCACACTGCCAAGGCCGATGCCAAAGCCGACAAGGATGTCGCGAAAGCCGAAGCCAAGGAAGCCAAGGCTGCAGCAAAAGCCGATGCCAAGGTAGAGAAGAAGGAAGCCGAAGCCAGGTCGGACGTCGCCGTCGCCAAGGCCGACGCCGCCAAGACCAAGGCAAAAGCACACAAAAAGGCCGACAAGGCCAAAGCGGAGGCTGCTGCCGACAAGGCCGCCGACCACGCAGACAAGAAAGCCGACGCGGCAGCAGCACATTAATAAGCCAAGCGGCTCAAGCCCCTCCACCTCCAAAAGACAGGGTTCACCCCTGTCTTTTTTTATGGCTCGTTCTACAATGGTGGCCTTCCTTGCTGAGAGCCGCCATGCACAAGATCGTCTTCCTCGACCGCGACAGCCTGATCGCCAACGTCCGCCCGCCCGCCTTCGAGCATGACTGGCAGGATTACCCGGCCACCGCCCCGGATGAAGTCGTCGAACGCCTGCGCGGCGCCAGCGTTGCCATCACCAACAAGGTGCCCTTGCGCGCGGATGCCATCGCCCAGCTGCCCGACCTGAAGCTGGTGGCGGTGGCCGCGACCGGCACCGACAACATCGACCTGGCCGCCTGCCGCGAACGCGGCATCGCCGTCTGCAACATCCGCGATTACTCGCTGGTCTCGGTGCCGGAGCACACCTTCGCGCTGATGCTGGCGGTGCGGCGCAACCTGATGGCGTACACGCGCGACGTGGCCGCCGGCCACTGGCAGCAGTCGACGCGCTTCTGCCTGCTCGACCACCCGATCGGCGACCTGGCCGGCAGCCGTCTCGGCATCGTCGGCTATGGCGCGCTCGGGCGGCGCGTGGCCGAGATCGCGCGGGCGTTCGGGATGGAGATCGTGGTCAGCTCGCGCTCGCCGGTCAGCGCCAGGCGCGACGAGTGGCGGCCGATGCAGCTGCCGCTGCCCGCCCTGCTGGCGACCTCCGACGTGGTCAGCCTGCACCTGCCGCTGACGGCAGAGACGCGCCACATGATCGGCGCCGCCGAACTGGCGCGCATGAAAAAGACCGCCATCCTGATCAACACCGCGCGCGGCGGCCTGGTCGACGAGGCGGCGCTGGCCGATGCGCTGACCAGGGGCGTGATCGCCGGCGCCGGCTTCGACGTGCTGAGCAAGGAGCCGCCGGTGCCCGACAACCCGCTGCTCAAACTGGACCTGCCGAACTTCGTGCTGACCCCGCACGTGGCCTGGGCCAGCGGCGGCGCGATGCAAACCCTGGCCGACATGCTGGTCGAGAACATCGACGCCTGGGCGGCCGGGAATCCGAAGAACCTGGTATGAGCGGTGCGGTGACCCCTTCGAGCATCGTCCGGCTGGTCGATAGCTTTTATTCGCGCGTCCGCGAGGATGCCGTGCTCGGTCCCGTCTTCGAGGAAAAGCTGGCTGGCCACTGGCATGAGCACATGCCGCGCATGGTTGCGTTCTGGACCAAGGTCCTGCTCGATACCGGCGAGTTTCAGGGCAATGTGTTCGGAACGCACATGGCCTTGAGCGGCATCGGCAGGGAGCACTTCGTGCGCTGGCTGACGCTGTTCCGGATGACCGCGATCGAGGTGTTCGGCGTCGAAGACGCGGGCGCAGCGATTCTGGTGGCGAACCGTATCGCCAGCAGTCTGCAGCTGGGCTTCTTCGGCGAGATCCAGGTCCAGGCCTGATTCAGGCGTCCCGCGCGCCGATCATTATCGCGCGGAAGTCGTTTACGTTGGTCAGCATCGGGCCGCCTCGAGGAAAACGGCGTCGACCCTTCGTGCCCAGTCCCTCATCAGGTGCAAGCCGGTTGCCTCGTCTTTCACCCATAAATAGGCGCCACTGTCGTCGGTATGGACATGCAGCTGCTCCGACGAGCAGCCGTGCCGACGCGCGAAATCGTCCTTGTCGAACCCCAGCGGCGCCCTGGCGATGGAGTTGGTATCCTGGTCCGTCGGGAACCGGTACAGACAGGCGTAGGGATCCTTGCGTCCCCACAGCGACGCGTTCATCAGTCCAATGAACATGCTGCGCCAGAAAATGCGCAGGGTTTTCCGTGCCCCCTTGATCGGGCCTTGCACTGTCAGCGCAACGGTAAAACCTTCTGCTTCAAGCGTATCGATGAACCTGCTCGCAAAGCCATTGAGGGGCTTGCCGGTGTAGTTTGAAAGATCGGGCATGGAAGTTTGAGATGTAATGAATCGCCAATCGTATGAGGTGCGTGCGCGCTTTGCCGGGGCGGTCAGGTTCTGGCGCTCCCCTGCGCCGGATGCGGCGCCGCCAGCTCGGGCACCGCTGCGGCCCGCAAGGGCAAGTCGAGAATGAACACCGTCCCCTTTCCCGCGCTCTCGACCTGGATGCTGCCTTTCAAGAGCGTCGTCACGATGTTGTAGGCGATATTCAAACCGAGCCCCGTCCCGCCCTGCCCCATCCGCGTGGTAAAGAAAGGATCGAAAATCCGCGACAGATGCTCGGCCGGGATCCCGCGCCCATCGTCGCGGAATTCGATCCGTACCCGGTCCGACCCCGACAAGGAAGCCGACAGCACCATGTTCCCGCCCGGCCCTTCGAAGGCATGCAGCAGCGCGTTGTTGACGAAGTTGATCAGCACCTGCCCGAGCGGCCCCGGATAGCTGTCCATCACGATGCCGGGCGCCACTTCCAGGGTCAGCGTATGTCCGCCGCGCCGCACCTGGTTCATGATGGTGGCGGCGATCTCGTGGCAGGCCTGGGCCAGGTCGAAGCGGCGGCGCTGGGTGCTGGCCTGGTCGACCGACACCTGCTTGAAGCTGTTCACCAGTTCGGCCGCCGCGTGCAGGCTGCGCTGGATCAGGGCGCTGGCTTCGCTGGCCGCCGCGATCCAGCCTTCGAGGTCCGACTTTTTCAGGGTCGATTGCGCGAAGCGCGCGGCCAGGGTTTCGGTCTTTTCGTGCAGGGTGCTGGCCATCAGCAGGCTGTTGCCGATCGGGGTGTTCAGTTCGTGGGCGACGCCGGCCACCATCGCGCCGAGCGAGGCCAGCTTCTCGTGGGCCGCGAGCTGGGCCTGGGTGTCCTTCAGCTGGCGGTAGGCGTCGGCGTTGTCCAGCGCCACGCCCACATAGGCAGCCAGGGTGCTGAGCATGTCGAGCTGCAGGTGCTGGTAGGCCGCCGGCTCGCGGCTCTGCACGCACAGCACGCCCAGCGCGTGGGTGCCGACCAGCACCGGCACCAGGATCAGCGAGCTTGGGGGCTGCGCACCCGGGCCGTCCCGCACATCGCCGACCCAGCGCGCGGCTTCGCGCTCGAAGTCGTCGACCAGGATTTCCTCGCCGGTCTCGGCGCAGCGGCGGGCCATCGCCAGCACGCGCTCGCCGCACTTGACGGCGCCGTCGACGCGCTTGCCGTCCTCGATCACGAAGGGGCAATCGAGCCGATCGCCGCGCAGCACGCCGATCGCGAACACGTGCACGTCCATCAGCTGGCGCACCTGGCCGTAGACGTTCTTCATGATCGCCTCGCTGTCGAGGTTGGCCGTGAGTTCGCGGCCGATGTCCGACAGCAGCGCGATGTTGCGGCGCGCCTGCAGGGCCGCTTCCTTCTGCTGCTCGGCCGCTTCCTTCTGCAGCACCAGCTCGGCGGTGCGCGCGCCGACCGTGCGTTCCAGCCTTTCGGTCTGCTGCACCAGCACGCGGATGCGCAGCCGGTAGATGGCGACGCCGCCGCCGATCAGGGCCAGCGCGGCCAGCAGCCGGAACCACCAGGTCATCCAGAACGGCGTGGCGATGACGATGCGCAGCCGCGCCGGGACATCGCTCCACAACCCGTCCTTGTTGGCGGCGCGGACCTCGAACACGTAAGGCCCCGGATCCAGGTTGGTATAGGTGGCGAATCGCTTGCTGGCGTCGGTCTCGGTCCAGTCGCGGTCGAAGCCCTGCAGGCGGTAGGCGAAGCGGTTGCTTTGCGGGTCGGCGAAATGCAGGGCCGCGAATTCCAGCGTGAACACGGAATCGCGGTAAGGCAGCTCGACCTGGGGCGCGTCACCGGCGCCGTGCGGCATGCGCGAGCGGTTCTGGACCAGGAAGTCGGTGATGACCGGCTGTGCCGGATACGGGTTTTCGCGCACCGCGTCCGGCATGAAGGAGGTCATGCCGTTGACGCCGCCGAAGTGCAGCTCGCCGTCGGCGCCGCGCGCGGCCGAACCGACGAAATAACTGCCGTCCAGCAGGCCGTCCTTCGCGCTGTAGCTCTTGAACTCGCCGGTGGCGGGGTTGATGCGGGTCAGGCCTACGGTGGTGCTGACCCACAGTTCGCCGTGCGCGTCCTCGAGGATGGCGCCGATCGGCACCGGCTCGTGCAGGTTCGTCACCGGAAAATAACGGAACACCGCGGCGCCGCCCGCATCGCGCTCCATGCGGTGCAGGCCCGCCGCGGTCCCGACCCACATCTCGCCGCGCGCCGACTGGTACAGATAGTAGACCCGGTTGTGGCGCAGCGTGGATGGGTCTTTGTCGTCGTGGCGGAAGTGGGTGAAGGTGCCGCTGGCGCGGTCGAAGCGGTCGAGGCCGTTCTCGGTGCCGATCCAGATGGTCCCGGCGCGGTCTTCGAGCAGCGCGAAGCCGTAGTTCTCGCCCAGGCTCCTGGGGTCGAGCGGGTCGTGGCGCCAGCTGCTGAGGGTCCGGCCCTCCGGATCGAGCAGGAACAGGCCGCCGCGGGTGGCCACCCACAGGTTGCCGGCACGGTCCTGCATCAGGTCCTGGACGTAGTTGCCGGCGGAGTCCTGGCCCAGCGCGACCGCCGTGAAGCGGCCGCTGGACGCGTCGCGCCAGGACAGGCCGGTCGCCGAGCCCACCCACAGGCGCCCGCGTCCGGGCAGCACGGCGGTAATGATGTCGTCGGGCAGGCTGTCGCGGCGCGCCGGGTCGTGGCGGATGCGCTCGGCCCGCCCGCTGATCGGCTCCAGGTGGATCAGGCCGGCGCCGGTCGTGCCCAGCCACAGCCGGCCGTCGGCACCGGCGGCGATCGCGCGGATCTTGCGGCTCGGGGTGACGCCCCGGTCGCCCGACTCGGCCGGCAGCAGCGTGAAACTGCCGAAGCCGCCGCTGGCGAGGTCGGTGCGGTTGACGCCGCTGAACTGGGTGCCGACCCACAATGTGCCGGTGCGGTCCACCAGCACCGAACTGACCTGGTTGTCCGACAGGCTGTGGCGGTCCAGCGGCACATTGTTGTAGCCGACGAAGCGCTGGCTGGCAGGGTCGAGCCATTTCAGGCCGTCGAGGTCGGTGCCGACCCACAGGTTGTTGCCGGCGTCGTGGTAGAGAGTCAGGATGCCGGTGTCGCCGATGCCTTCGTCGGCACCGACGTGGCGGCGCTGCGGCTGGCCTTCGCCGGTGCGCCAGGCGTCCAGGCCGGCGGCGGTGCCGATCCACAGGGTGCCGTTCTGCGCCATCGCCAGCGACAGCACGGCATTGCGCTTGGCGCCGCCGCGCGGGTCGATGTCGTAGTGGTCGAAGCTGGTGACGCCCGCCGGCAGGTGGTCGATGCCGACGCCAGTGCCGACCCACAGGCCGCCGCGCCGGTCCAGCGCCAGCGCGCTGACGCGGTCGTCGCGCAGGCTGGCGGGGTCGCCGGCGTCGTGGCGGAAGACGCGGAAGCGTCCGGTCGCGGTGTCGAGGTGGACCAGGCCCTCGCCGGTGCCGACCCAGAGGCCGCCGGCGCCGTCGCCGGTGATGGCGGCGACGGCGCGGTTGCGCGCGACCGGCTCGCTGCCGGACACGAAGGGATAGCGGACGAATTTCTGCCGGGTCTCGTCGAAACGCACCAGGCCGCCGCGCGTGCCGAACCACAGCGTCCCTTCGCGGTCTTCATAGGAAGCGAGGACGTAGTTGTCGGGCAGGCTGGACGGATCGCCCGGATCGCTGCGGAAGGCGCGGATACGGTAGCCGTCGTAGCGGTTCAGTCCGCCCTGGGTACCGAACCAGATGAAGCCCGCACGGTCCTGCAGGATGGTCTTGACGGTTTCCTGCGACAGGCCTTGTTCCAGGCCCAGGTGCTCGAAGCGCAGGCTGCGCGGCGCGCCTGCCTGTGCGGGGATGCTGGCAAGGGAAATCAGGAAACAGGCCGCTGCGGCCAGGAGAAAGCGGAACATAAACGGTTTTCCGGGTTACAGCCTTCAATCTACCAGAAGCCTTCATTATGTTGCGAAAAATTAAGCCTTCCCCCTCAGGGATGTCGCTGCTATAATAGCGACTCGGGCGGCTGTAGCTCAGCTGGATAGAGTACTTGGCTACGAACCAAGGGGTCGTGGGTTCGATTCCTGCCAGCCGCACCACTTATTCATCAGGAATGGCTCAGAAAGTTTTCTTTCTGGGCCATTTTTGTT
>Ga0265798_10001266_pt1 | contig 39730 bp, 36 predicted proteins | sample P3T30metagenome_FD_192430 | JGI IMG/M metagenome (GOLD analysis project Ga0265798, IMG submission 192430) | Plant litter microbial communities from East Loma Ridge, Irvine, California - P3 T30 | ecosystem: Environmental > Terrestrial > Plant litter > Unclassified | place: USA: California...
TAGCGAGTCGGAGGCTTTTCAAGGCACTACATTCATTAAAAAAACCATTAATGGCTGGGATAACATCCAGGGCAACTGGAATTATGATGAAACTGCTTCACAATATACTGGTATTCATTTCTCCATACGTTCTAACACACCGGGTAAACTGGTACTTGTATTTAACGGAAACGGATGGGGCGATGCAGCAAAATCGTTCGAGACTACTACGCAATGGAAAGAATACACCTATACCTGGGAAGAATTAGGAGGCGTGCCTGCTGCGCTTCAAAATATAACATTCCAGGAATTTACAGGTGAAGCCCACGATTATTATTTTGATAATATAGGCTATACGGTCGACTAAAATTTGGGTTTAGTTTTACTATGATTGCCATTCCCTGAAAGAAATTTCGGGGAATGGTTTTTATATAATAAACCATTATAGACATCTCATAATTTTAAATTCTACTCCAATTATTATAAACGCCATTAAACTTTTAATTGATGAAAAAATTACTTTCTTATTTATTTACTATTGGGCTTAGCGTTACTGCCATGGCGCAGGGCGATAATTACGTACAGGATTACACAAAATACCAGGGTCTTGCCCTTACACCGCCTATGGGCTGGAACAGCTGGAACAAATTTGCCTGTAATGTAGATGAGAACATGATTAAACAAATGGCCGATGCCATGGTTAGCAACGGCATGAAAGAGGCGGGCTACACCTATATTAATATTGATGACTGTTGGCATGGTGACCGCGATGCTAAAGGGTTTATACATCCTGATGCTACACGTTTCCCCTCGGGCATGAAAGCCCTGGCGGATTATGTACACAGTAAAGGCCTAAAACTGGGAATTTACAGCGATGCAGGGTCGCAAACCTGCGGCGGCAGGCCCGGCAGCCGTGGTTACGAGTTTCAGGATGCGCTTACCTATGCCGAATGGGGCATTGATTACCTTAAATACGACTGGTGCAATACCGAGGGATTAAAAGCCGAAGGTGCTTATAAAACGATAACGGCAGCACTTAAAAAAGCAGGCCGCCCATTAGTATTAAGCATTTGCGAGTGGGGTACCGATAAGCCATGGGATTGGGGACAAAATGTAGGCCACTTGTGGCGAACTACCGGCGATATTTACAATTGTTTTGATTGCGTTAAAGACCACGGAACTTGGAAAGCCTGGGGCGTTATGCAAATACTGGATAAACAGGAAGGCCTGCGCCAATATGCTGGGCCGGGACACTGGAACGACCCCGATATGCTTGAAGTTGGCAACGGTGCTTTAACCCCCGGTGAAGACAGGGCGCATTTTACGTTGTGGACCATGATAGCCGCACCTTTAATTGCAGGTAACGATCTGCGCTCTATGAGTAAAGAAACTACCGAGGTATTAACTAACAAGGAGGTAATTGCTGTAAGCCAGGATAAACTGGGCATACAGGCTTTTAAAGTTTCAGGTGAAGACGAGCTCGAAATTTGGGCAAAACCCCTTGATAAAGGCGACTGGGCTATTGTATTCTTAAACCGCAGTACTTTATCAAAAAAAATAGATTTTAACTGGGTTACACAAAAAGTGTACGATGATATTAATAAATTAGATGCGGCATTTGCCACTACCAGCTACACTATCAAAAATATGTGGGATAAAAAAGATAAGGGCACCGCTACCACTAAAAAAGCTCTTGTTGCCGACGTTCCTGCACATGATGTATTGGCACTGCGCCTAACTAAAAAGAAATAATATGTTACAACAACAGTTTAAAATTGCACTTGCAGCAATGGCGCTTTCGGCCACGTGTTTTGCGCAACCCGTTAAAGAACATGGACAGCTAAGCGTTAAAGGTACACAGTTAACCGATAGCCAAGGCAAGCATGTTATGCTGCGCGGTATGAGTTATGGCTGGAGCAGCTTTTGGCCCCGCTTTTATAATGCAGGATCGGTAAAATGGCTTAAGGACGACTGGAATGCCAATATAGTGCGTGCTGCTATGGGAATAGAAGTTGGCAGCGCAGGCAAAACCTACAAAGAGAACCCCGAGTTTGCAAAAAAATGCGTAACCGATGTTGTAGACGGCGCCATTAATGAAGGAATTTATGTAATTATAGATTGGCACAGCCACAATATCAATCTTAAGGAAGCTAAAGATTTTTTTGATGAGATGTCTAAAAAATACGGTCAGCAGCCTAATGTAATCTATGAAATTTTCAATGAGCCCGATGAGGAAACCTGGCCGCAGGTTAAAGCCTATAGTGAGGAAGTTATTAAAGTAATACGCGCTAACGACCCGGATAACATTATACTTGTTGGCTGCCCACATTGGGATCAGGATATTAACCTGCCTGCAGAAGATCCTATTAAAGGATATGATAACCTTATGTATACCGTACATTTTTATGCAGCTACGCACAAACAAGAACTAAGGGATCGCACCGATGATGCCATAAAAAAGGGACTTCCAATTTTTATATCAGAATCGGCAGGTATGGAAGCTACCGGAGACGGGCCATTAAACGAGGCCGAATGGAAGCGGTGGATTGACTGGACGGAAAATAGAGGGCTAAGCTGGATAACCTGGTCGGTATCTGATAAGGATGAGACGTGTAGCGTGCTCAAAGAGTCGGCTTCATCTACAGGTAACTGGAGAGAAAAAGACCTTAAAAAAAGCGGCAAGAAAACGCGGGAATACCTGAAAAGGCTTAATAAATAAATGTTCAGAATATTTTAGGTAAGCCTATTGCAATAAGTTAAGTTAGTTTAGTTGCAGTTAAGCCTTCCGGAAACGGGAGGCTTAACTATTTATTCTTGTAAAGAAAGTTGTTACTATAGTGGCTGCCTTTATAACTTAAAAAAGCCTTTCCTGCTTTAGTATCAGTTATCATATATTTTTCTATTCTTCGGTTCCTCCTCACTATTATTCTTATAAAGTTAATAGCAACTAACAGTATCGCTATACAAACAATATTTAATATCCACATAACATTTGAAATTTAAATAAAAAACGAAAATTAGCTATAATTTAATTATAGATATATAATTTTCACATCTCTTTAACAATTAATAATCGCTTATACAATAGTATAGCAATTTTAACAAGTACTTATCTCCATATAATTATATTTACTAATCAAACTGTAGTGTAAACATAACTAATTTATAAATATAATTCTTACATTTTATTTATTTTTTAAAGCAGTGATTCACAAGATTAACCATAATATAGTTAGGCGAACATTATATTAATGTTGTGCTTACCCATAATAAAATTATTGTATACTTTTGCATTTCACTTACAATACAATGAAACAATTACTATTATTTTTAAGCATTTGCTTATCTACAACGGTGGCATATACGCAAACAATAACACCACAGGATTTACAAGGCACCTGGAAACTTGTAAGTTTTGATGTATCGGGTGTTTTGGTAGATGTAGTAAATGCGCGGGTAACATTTACACCTGAGTTGCAGGGTAGCGTTCCGGCAGAAGAATTAGAAAAGATAAAAGCCGGCATGATACAAAGTATGGATGCATTTAAAGCAGCAAATACAGTGTTTACAGGCAACAGGATAACCCAGACTATGGGGCCAAAGGTTAATACCGGAAAATTCGCCATTGAAAACGTGGGTGAAAAACAGTTCTTATTCATCAGTGAAAATGGCAACGAAGACGATGTTAAGATATATATGGAAGGCAAGCTATTGCACTTTGTACAGGCCGATGACGAGCATCCTGTAAACTTTGCTTTTATCAAACAGTAAATTCTAAAATTATTTTTATTTTTAAAGTACTGATTAGAAACATGCAACACTATTTTTTAAAAATTTAACGAAACATTTATCCAAATTGCTTGCCACATTCAATAATGGTTGTATATTTGCACTCGAAACAACGCGGGATAGAGCAGTAGGCAGCTCGTCGGGCTCATAACCCGAAGGTCACAGGTTCGAGTCCTGTTCCCGCTACTGAGTAAAAGGCTTTAAAGAAATTTAAAGCCTTTTTTTATACCCTATAGTTTCTGTTTAAATAATAATGCCTAGCATATTTTAGAAACACACTTAAACCGCTATTTAAATCCGTTTTAATTATTCAGGTACTAATCCAAAACATAAATTTATTTCCTATTTTTACGGGCAAATAGGCTATTTTCAATCAACATTTAATTAGCCTGTAGATAATCCGGAATAAAATAGTTGCCAAAGGCGTATTTGCCTGGTTAATTAAAGCCCCGCATTTATGAAGTATATTTTTATTTTATGGTTATTTGTAATGCATCCTGTTACGCAGGACAATTATGACTTCGAATTTAAAACATCATCTGTAGATATTTATTTAAAAGGCTGGGCAAGACATAACAGCTCTGAGGAGGGCGGTTACATATATTATAAGCTTGCCGCACTAAATAACAAAGACCGTGATGTAGAAGTTTTTGAAATACCTAAGATTCAAAAAGAAAAATTAACATCATTGTTTAAAACTCAGTTCACAGAGTGGAAAGCCGCCTATACCGAAAACGTAAAACACAATACTTACCGCAGCAGGAGTGATATGATTAAAGTACTCATAAAGCATGAGGAAGAGTTTAGGAAACTGCTTACTGATGTACAAAAGAAAAAATACCTTAGTTACAACCCCAACCGTACTTTGGATCATAACCTTGCTTTTACGCGCCATTTCATGAACGACAGCCAACTAAGTTATTATAAAAAACAGGTAATGTAATTTAAAGTCCTATCTTTGCACCTTTATTAATGTATTGCATTGATAATCCTGATAAAACGTTGTTAATCAGGCGAAGTTAGAAAATGATTTGGAGGGCAATAAATTCAGGAACAACATACACAGGTTAATCCCTGCCCCAAACACACATAAGCTTCCCTAAACGGGAAGTTTTTTATTTTTAAGATATATGGAACATAAAGCAGGATTTGTAAACATAATAGGCAACCCAAATGTGGGCAAGTCTACATTAATGAACGCCTTTGTAGGCGAGCGCTTATCTATTATAACATCAAAGGCACAAACCACACGCCACCGCATATTAGGCATTGTAAACGGCGATGATTTTCAGGTAGTATTATCAGACACCCCTGGTATTATAAAGCCCGCATACGAGCTGCAAAGCTCAATGATGGACTTTGTAAAGTCGGCTTTTGAAGATGCCGACGTTCTTATCTACATGGTAGAGATTGGCGAAAAAGAACTTAAAGACGAAGCCTTCTTTAACAAGATCATCCACGCCAAAATACCGGTGCTGCTCTTACTAAATAAAATTGATAAAAGCGAGCAAAACCAGCTGGAAGAGCAGGTACAGCTTTGGGCTGAGAAAGTACCCAACGCTGAGATTTACCCTATCAGCGCGCTGCAAAACTTTAATGTAAAAGAAGTTTTTAGCCGTATACTGGAGCTGCTTCCTCAATCGCCTCCCTATTATCCTAAAGATGCCCTTACCGATAAGCCCGAACGTTTTTTTGTAAACGAAACCATTCGCGAAAAAATACTTATAAACTACGATAAGGAAATACCTTATGCTGTAGAAATTGAGACTGAAGAGTTTATTGAAGATGATAACATTATACGCATACGTGCGGTAATTATGGTAGAGCGCGAAACCCAAAAAGGCATTATTATAGGCCACAAAGGGGCTGCCATAAAGCGTGTAGGCATACAGGCCCGTGAAGACCTGGAAAAATTCTTTGGAAAACAAATACATATAGAAATGTTTGTAAAAGTTAACAAAGACTGGCGCAGCAACAGTTACCAGTTAAGGCGTTTTGGCTACAACAACAAGTAGTTATAAGTTATCAGTTGTCAGTTATCAGATGGCATTGACAGACTTTAAGGCTTTCAACATTATGACTTTACAACTTAAAAGAGTACTTTTGCAAAAAATTAAAATAAATTAATGAACAATATCGTAGCCATAGTAGGACGCCCAAATGTGGGGAAATCTACCTTTTTTAATCGACTGATACAGCGCAGGGAGGCTATTGTAGACTCTGTGAGCGGTGTTACGCGCGACAGGAATTACGGTAAGAGTGAATGGAACGGCAAAGAATTCTCGGTAATAGATACCGGTGGTTATATAAAAGGATCTGACGATATTTTTGAGGGCGAAATTCGCCGCCAGGTAGAATTGGCAATAGATGAGGCCGACGTAATTATCTTTTTGGTTGATGTTGAAGAAGGCATTACCCCAATGGATGACGAAGTGGCAAAGCTACTTCGTAAAGTTACCAAGCCGGTGCTTTTAGCTGTAAATAAGGTAGATAACTCCATGCGTGAAAAAGATGCTGTTGAGTTTTACAACCTTGGCCTTGGCGAATATTATACCATTGCAGGTATGAGCGGCTCCGGAACGGGAGACCTTATGGATGCCCTGGTTAAATTATTACCGGATGCAGTACCGCCGGATGAAAATGCTGTGGCACTACCGCGTTTTGCTGTTGTAGGCCGCCCTAATGCAGGTAAATCATCTATCATTAATGCGCTTATTGGCGAGGACCGATATATTGTAACCGATATTGCCGGTACTACCCGCGATGCTATAGATACTACGTACAACCGTTTTGGTTTTGAGTTTAATCTTGTAGATACTGCAGGTATCCGCCGTAAGGCAAAGGTTAAAGAAGATCTTGAATTTTATTCCGTTATGCGCTCGGTTAGGGCTATAGAGCATAGCGATATCATTATATTAGTTATAGATGCCACCCGCGGTTTTGAAGGCCAGGACCAGAGTATCTTTTGGCTTGCTGAAAAAAACCGTAAAGGTGTAGTAATATTGGTTAACAAATGGGACCTTGTAGAAAAGGATACCATGAGCACCCGCGATTACGAACGTAAAATCCGTGAAGAGTTGCAACCGTTTACCGATGTGCCAATTCTTTTTGTATCTGCTATAAACAAGCAGCGTTTACTAAAAGGCCTTGAAACTGCTGTAGAGATCTTTGAGAACCGTAAACAGCGCATTGCGACATCTAAATTAAATGAAACCATGCTGCCTATTATAGAGGCTATGCCGCCACCGGCATTAAAAGGCAAATATGTAAAAATTAAGTTTTGCATGCAGTTGCCTACCCCTACCCCGCAGTTTGTATTCTTTTGTAATATGCCGCAGTATGTTAAAGAACCTTACAAACGTTTTCTTGAAAACAAAATGCGCGAAATATACAATTTCTCAGGTGTACCAATAGACATCTATTTCCGCCAGAAATAATTTTTAACGATATATCGTAACTAAGTCCCGACCCTGTTCGGGACTTTTTGTTTTAGTCGAATTGCTATTTAACATATTTATTGCTTATTATTGTAACATCATACTAAAAACAAGAGTTTTATGTTATTAGGATAAACCTTACCATCATCAATCAACCAATCAAACCTTACTTACATGCACAAAATCCTCACGCTATTTTTATTTTTAGCCTGTACCACTATTAGTTTTAGCCAAACCATTACCCTAAAAGGAAAAATTACCGGACCGGACGATTTTCCGCTCGAAGCTACCACCGTTTATCTTACATCCGTTAAAGACTCATCGGTTATAGATTACACCATTACAAACAAAAATGGTGGGTGGGAACTTAAAACCCGACGCATCGATAAACCTGTGATGCTTAAAATTTCTTACGTGGGTTTTGCTACTTACAAACAACAATTTGACAACCTTACTTCCGACCGCGATTTTGGCACCATTAAACTCGCCGACCAAAGCACTGATCTAAATGAGGTAGTAATTGAAGCTGAGGCACCTCCCATTCGCATTAAATCAGACACGCTGGAGTTTAACGCCTCATCGTTTAAAGTACGTCCCGATTCTAATGTTGAAGCGTTGCTCAAGCAGCTGCCAGGCGTAGATATAGACTCTGAAGGGAAAATCACGGTAAACGGTAAAGAAGTAAACCAGATACTGGTAAACGGCAAGCCATTTTTTGATAAAGACGGCAAGATAGCCTTAAAGAACCTGCCATCTGAAATTATTAATAAAGTACAGGTTACCGATACTAAAACAAAAGAAGAAGAACTGCTGGGCAAAAAAGCCAGTAGTGACAACGCGAGCATAAACCTTACTATAGATGAGGATAAGAATAAAGGCATCTTTGGTAAAATTATGGGCGGCTACGGCACTAACGACCGCTACGAGAGCAGCGCCATGATAAATTACTTCAAGGGCAAGCGCCGTATTACAGTACTGGCATCATCTAATAATATAAACTCTACAGGTTTCTCTATGGATGAGATATTTGATAGTATGGGTGGCGGCCGTAACGTGTATATGAGCAGCAACGGGTCTTTTGGGGTAAACGGTATACAGTTTGGCGGTAGCGGCCAGGGTATAACCCAAAGTACAATGGCAGGCACGAGCTATAATGATGAGTGGTTTAAGAACTTTAGCAGCACCATGAATTACTTTTATAATCAGGGCGAAACCGAGAACGAGAACCGAACGCGCGAGGTTACCTTTTTACCTGACGAAGAAGGCTTGGCGCCAAACAGGAGCCTGATTACTAATGCCGTATCCAGCACAAACAACACCCGTTTTGCGCATAATATGGGTACGGAGTTTGAATATAAAATAGACTCTACCTCTACGCTGTTCCTTGCGCCAAAGTTTGTATCGGGTAATTCTAAAGTAAGGTCGGTTGCCAATCAAACCACTACAGATCAGGATGGTAATATTAGCAACAGCAGTGATAGTAATATCTTTAATGAGTCGGATAATCGTAATTTTTCCAATAACGTTAACTACAGGAAAGCGCTAAAGAAAAAAGGCCGCGCAATAGGTGCAACATTTGGCAACGACAATAACCTTGATGATGCCTCAACCCTAAACCAATCTACCACACTTTTGTATGACGACGTTAATAATGATGGTACACCCGAGGTAGTAGCCGATATACGTAATCAGATTAGGCACAACAGGCAAACACGCGACAACTATAACGGCAGCTTTGAATATCTTGAACCTCTAAACGATTCGCTTCGTTTAAAAGTTGGTGCTAACTACTCCCGTTCTCAGTCGGTACAGGACCGTGTAGGGTATAATTTTAATGAAACGAGCGGCAGGTACGACCTGCTTAACGATTCGCTTACCAACTACCTTTCATCAGTAACAGGAACAATACGTCCTACTGCAGGCTTTGATTACAACAAGAAAAAATTTAACCTAAGTGTAAATGTAGGTAGCAACATCACTAATTTTGACAATAAGGGTACTTATTTTGGAGATACCTACACTGTAAATAAAGACTATGCACTGCCATATGCAAGCGCTAACTTCGGCATGAACCTTAGCAAATCGATGCACTTATGGACCAACTATAACTATAACGTAAGCTTTCCTGATGCGACACAAATATTGCCTATAGAAGATGTTAGCAACCCGCTTAATACTTACGTAGGAAACGCAAATTTAAAACCTGAAAAATCGCATGATATTTATCTAAGCCTTCGTGATTTTGATTTTGCTACGCGGTCAGGCTACGGTGTGTATGGGAGTTTTAATATCTATGATTCCCAAATTGTATCATTTACAGATATTAACAGCAGCAGTGCTAAACGAACCACAAGCTACCGTAATGTAGCGGGCGGGTACCAGTCATGGTTTGGTATCAACTGGAACAAAACAATTAAGCGCGACGCACATACCCTTAGGGTTAATGCAGGTTTTAACGGCAGTTACAATTTTGAAAAAGGCTTTACAAACAGCGAACTTTTTGAGGCCAAAATCATGAGCTTTACCCCAAGACTGGGCTTAAATTACGATTATGGTGACCTGTTAACTATTGCACCCTCTTACAGTTATTCTTACAGGCAGAGCAATTACACAAACTACCCAATCAGTTCAACCAATAATTTTGTGCACACGCTAAATTTACAAACCACCAGCTACTGGCCTAAAAACATAGTATTTGGCAACGACTTTGGCTATACTTACAATTCAAATATTTCGGATGGGTTTAAAAAAGACTTCTTTTTATGGAACACGAGCCTGGGCTTTAATTTCCTTGATGATCACTTTTTGTTTAAGGTTAAAGTATATGACGTACTTAACCAAAACCTGGGCACATCGCGCTCTATTACAGCAACAACCATTCGTGACGAACAAAATACAGTATTAAAACGCTATGCTATGTTCTCACTAACCTATAGCCTTAAAAAATTTGGCGATAAAGACAAGAAAAAACGTGGCGGCGGCCGCTTTATGATGTATTAGCAAATAAGAAGAGGCCGCAAGTTGCGGCCTCTTCTTCACTCAAAAAAAAGGGACCTATTGCTACAGCCCCCAACCAAATTTAAAATAACTAATTAACTAAATTTTTCTGCTTCTTTATACTGGATGGTAGCACCCCGGTTGTTGTAAAAAGTAACCTTTTTTTGAAAGATAAGTGCTTTCATAAAGTTACCGGAAACAAACAACAGATTGATAACTCCTGTGATAAGGAACATCATTACCGAATATTTTGGGTTGGTAAATTTCTCATCGCCATTGCTCAAGTAGCTTACCATTTCGTCGTAAGTTGACATATCTATAATTAAATACAGGCTGATTATGTTTATGATCATCAGAAGCACATAAAATAGATGTATAATTTTAAGTTTCATTATAGTAGATTAAAAAGTTAGTATCATTTGCTATAGGCAAATTACTGTGCCATCCAGGATGAAACACCTGTTGTAACGCCCTTAGCAGTACTTGTATCTGCACCAATCATTCCTCCATATATGCCAGTTTTATGTTTAGTCCATGATTTATCGTCACCATTATTAAACGTCCTGTATAGCGAATACCTGGCTATTGATGTCGCAGATAATAGTATCCTCTTATCCAGGCTATTTAAAGTACTGTCGTTAATTACATCATGCTCAAAAGACGCAATTGTATTATAGCTCTCATCATATGTGCGATTGGGCAGGGCTTCCATAAGGTCTACAAAATCACTCAGTTCCTGCTTACCCCTTGTTGATGCCCCGGTGCTGTTAATTATAGTTTGATCGTTAGATGAATTCGAGATAACCCAACTTACTGCGGTAGTAGTGATGCCGTTATAACCGGAGCTTATTGCCGTAAAGCCTGAATTTAAAGCGGCTGCTGCGCTAACATCTGTTACAACATTAATTACTCCGGTACCGGTGCTGTTCGCAATGGCTGCATCTAAAATTTCATTATAAAGTTTGCCTGAGTAATCATATACATTGTTTGTATTGGCTGGGCCCAACCCAGCCCTTAAAAATGAGGGAGTTATTTCATCCGATTGGTATAGATAATTTGTAGTATTTAGAGCGTCATCAACACTATCAACGGTGCAGGATGCGAATAAAAAGGCGAGGCATAGTCCGGGTACTAATAAAGTCTTCATAAATAAAAAATTTAATTGTGAATTGATTTTTGTCAGTTGTATTTCGCCCGGGCAGTTGAATTCTCTGATGCTTGTTTACCTACATTGTTTTCGGCTAACAATGTCAAAACTATGGCGGCTAAGGGCCGTGTACAAGCGTTATAAAGTGCAATTCTTAAATTACACGCATCGAATTCGCGAATTACACTCGACCATTTAAAAAATCAAATCACTATAAACCAGTCACTTATATTTATTTAAATTGAAAATCGATATTTTAAATATTTGGGATTATCTTTACGTATTACGCAGCTTTAAAACTGTAGTTTTAAAGCGCTGTTGATAATTATATTGTCGATTTTTGTAGAGAAAACTGTTTTTATTTATGCTAAAAAGTAGCGCCATCTATATTTTTATACTCCTATTATTTTGTAATACACTATATGCTCAGGAAAATCCTGAGGGTTTACAAAAAAGATCATATGATTATTTACAGAAAAAAATTGATTCTTTTGATGCAGACACCACAGGATTAAGCTCTTACCAAAATGCGTTGCTCGCCAAAGCCAAAAAAGAACAGAATTATGATAAAATGGCTGTGGCCTATGAGAATATAGCTTTTTCAGTACCTGAAGCAGGCATGATTTACGCAGATAGTATAATTTTTGCAGCTAAAAGAACCCACAATAAAGCTACAATTGGGAGTGGCTACCTCACTAAAGGAATATTTTACTACATTAAGAAGCAGTATAAGAAGGCTTTAGATCATTATATTATCGCTAATGATTACATAGCTAATACAAACAATGCATATTTAAAGCATAAGGTAAAGTACAGCATTGCCAACATTAAATTCTACCTCGGTTTTTATGAAGAAGCCGCCGCATTGTTCAAAAACTGCAGCGATTACTTTATTAATGAGAGTGATATGGGATACCTTAACTCTATGCATTCGCTTAGCCTGTGTTATAACAAGCTGGGCAAGTACCACTTATGCACCGAAACTAATAATATCGCCCTCCAAAAAGCAACGCAAACCGGGAACAAATTATCCGAAAGCTACATTTATCACTCCGAAGGTGTCAACCAGTTTTCACTGAAAAATTATACCGCGGCTATTAAAAACATTAACAGATCATTACCACAAATAATTAAAAATGAAGACTTTGCAAATGAAACTGTAGGCTATTTTTACTTAGGCAAAAGTTACCTGGCATTGAAAGATTGGGATAATGCTCTTAGCTATTTTAAGCGGGTAGACAAGGCATTCACCGAGAAAGACTACATACGGCCCGACCTGCGTGAAAACTACGAGATACTCATAAACTACTATAAACAACAGGAAGACACAAGGTTACAGCTGCATTACATCAACAAGTTGATTAAAGCCGACAGTATTTTAAACATCAACTACAAGTACCTTTCGGGTAAGATATATAAAGAGTATGACACTAAGGCCCTGATAAAGGCAAAGAAAAACATAGAGAAACAGCTTGCCGGTAAAGAGCAACTATCTATAATACTGTATATTGCAATAGCAATACTGTTTGTAATCGTTATGGTTTTACTGTACCGATATTACAAAAACCAGCAAATGTACCGAAGGCGTTTTGAAGAGCTAATGCAGCTCAATAATGAAGCAATAACACCTCAACAACTTATTAATGAACACGTTGCAACACCCGAAAAAAATACGGAAAGTAAAAAACCCGACATTAACCCGGAGGTTGTAGCCGCTTTGTTGAAGCAGCTTGATAAGTTTGAAGCACAGAAAAAGTTCCTTCAAAAGGATCTTACATTGGTAAATTTAGCGTCTGCATTTAATACCAATGCTAATTATTTATCAAAGGTAATAGGCTACTATCGCGACAAAAACTACATTAACTACCTGAATGACTTACGAATAGACTACATCATCAACCTATTAAAAACCGAAACCAAGTACCGCAATTATACCATAAAGGCACTTGCCGCCGAGGCCGGTTTTAGCACAGCACAGCATTTTAGCAAGGCATTTTTTACCCGTACCGGAATTTACCCATCCTATTTTGTGAATGAACTCAACAAAGAATTCGAACTGTTATAAAATAAAAAAGGCTGCAAAAGCAGCCTAATATTTCACTTTCGGACTTTGGAATTGGTTCCCAAAGTCGAAAATTATAAAGTCATAAAGTTTAAAAGTTGTAGAGTCAAAAGTCATAACGTCGAAAGTCTAAAACTCTTCTTTGACGTCACTCTATTTTCTATCATCTGATATCTATTATCTCCTATCTATTATCTATCATCTAATTTTACCAGCTTCCTCCGGAACCGCCGCCGCTAAATCCGCCGCCGCCGAAGCCGCCTCCAAATCCACCACCGCCTCCAAAGCCACCGCCGGAACTTCCGCCACCAAAACTACCTCCGCCGCTACGGCCAAGGCTGCCCAGTATCAGTCCTGTTAGAATCGATGAGCCAATGTCGCTTCCGCCACCGCCACGGTAATTGCCACCGCCGCCTTTACCCTTGCCAAAAGCAGCAGCTATAATAATGATGATAAAAATTATAATGAAGAGGATGAAGCCAAAGCCTCCGCCATCGTCACTTTTGCTTTCTTTACGGGTACTCTTGTATTTTCCCTGCAGCATTTTAAAAATAGCATCGGTACCTTTATCAAGGCCGTTATAGTAGCTTCCGGCTTTAAACTCCGGTATAATAACCTCACGGGTCATTTCGCCTACCTCTCCGGCTGTAAGGCGGTCTTCCACCCCATAACCGGGAGCTATCCATATCTCTCTTTCCTTTTCGGCAAGCAACACCAAAACGCCGTTGTCTTCCTTAGCCTGCCCTATGCCCCACTCCTGCGCCCATTTGGGCGTTAGCAGCCCAATATTCTCGCCGTTGATGGTAGGCACGGTAATAACCACTATTTGGGTAGACGTACTATCACTGTAACGCACCAGTTTCTCTTCGAGTGCACTTTTTTCTTCTGTGCTTAATATTTTCGCATAGTCATACAGGCTGGTTTGTAAATCAGGTTTCTTGGGTATCTCAAACTGAGCCACCGCAAAGTTGGGCAGCAACAGTGCGATTACAAATACTATAAAGCTTAGCGCTGTTATTTTTCTCATTATCCTCTTGAAATTGTATCGGGCAGTTCGTTCTTATCATCATCGCTAAACGGGAAATATTGCTTTAAGCGATCGCCCGCCCTTAGTATCCCTTCAACCAACCCTTCCTTAATACGGTTCTCTTTAAAATGCGACAGCACCACATCTTTGGTACAGTCCCAAAAATCGTTCTCTACAGCCTTATCAATTCCCTCATCACCTATAATAGCAAAGGTGCGGGTTTTAATTCCTATGTAAAAAAGCACTCCGTTGCGGGCTGCGGTAGCATCCATGCCTAAAACGTGAAAAACCTCCTGTGCCCTTTCGAGCGGAGGTTTTTCAGATTCGTTTTCTATATGTATCCTTATTTCGCCCGAAGTATTTTTCTCGGCCTGTTGTATGGCTGCAATTATTGCCTGCTCATCGTCAGCGGTTAAAAAATCGGTTGTATCGGCCATAAGGCTACTTAATATTAAAGTTTACGTCTACCGGCTTATCAGCACCTTCAACAGCGTTAAAGTACGGTTTCTCTTTATAATCGCCCAGGAACATAGAGTTAGGGAACCTCAGCACATAGCTGTTGTAATCCTTAACCGTTTCGTTAAAGCGGGTACGGGCCGTTTGTATAGTATTCTCGGTAGAAGCCAGCTCATCCTGTAGCTTCTTAAAGTTCTCTGTACTGCTTAATGTAGGATAACTTTCCACTGACACCAATAACCTTGATAATGATGATGACACCCCACTTTGCGCTTTGTTAAACTCCGCTAATTGTTCCGGTGTAATATTGGTAGGGTCTACCGTAACCGATGTAGCTTTTGCCCTTGCCTCTACCACAGCGGTTAGCGTACCTTTTTCAAAATTTGCAGCGCCCTCTACTGTTTTTACAAGGTTGCCAATAAGGTCGTTACGGCGTTGGTATGAAGTATTAACGTTACCCCACGATTCGGCCACATTCTGGCTTTTATCAAGTGCATTGTTTTTAATTCCCACGGCCCAAAAGCCTACAATTGCTATAATAGCTACAATAATAATTACGGGTATTAACCACTTTTTCATTTTATCTTTGTTTTTAGAGTTCGTTCTTAATGTTTATCAGGCTGGTTTTAATAGCTTCTAATTTACGGATAATTTCAAACTTATCCATGGTTTTTTTCTGTCCTTCCTTCAGGTGAACCCTGGCGCCATCCAGTGTAAAGCCGCGTTCTTTTACAAGGTGGTATATAAGTTGTAGGTTCTTAACATCTTCGGGCGTAAACATCCGGTTGCCCTTGGCATTCTTTTTTGGCTTAAGCACATCAAACTCCTTATCCCAAAACCTGATAAGGGATGCGTTTACATTAAAGGCAGCGGCAAGTTCGCCAATGCTGTAGTATCGTTTTTCGGGGAGTTCTAAATGCATTAATCGAGAGATTGGTTTTCCTGGTTAGCTAATTTAGAAATTAAAACGTATTCTTTAGCAGAAATGTTTCCGTAATAAAAGTTTAACGGGTTAACCACCGTTCCGTTCTTATGCACTTCGTAATGCAGGTGGGGCGCCTCGCTGCGGCCGGTACTGCCCACGTAGCCTATAATATCGCCACGCTTTACCTTTTGCCCTGCCCTGGCCTTATACTTGCTCATGTGGCCGTATAACGTTTCATAGCCGTAGCCGTGGCGTATTACAATGTGGTTGCCATAGCCCGATGAATTGGCATCGGCCACGGTTACAACACCATCGCCGGTGGCATATATTGGTGTGCCCGTGCGTGCAGAAAAATCCATCCCCGCATGAAATTTACGTATCTTGGTGAATGGGTCGCTCCGGTACCCAAAGCCCGATGCTACCTGGCGCAGGTCTTCGTTCTTAACAGGCTGTATGGCCGGTATGGCAGTTAACAGCTTTGCTTTATCTTTAGCCAGCTTTGCAATTTCATCTAACGATTTAGATTGTATAACCAGCTCTTTAGAGAGTACATCGAGCCTTTTTGTAGTGTTGATAACCAACTCTGAGTTGTCAAAATTTTCGAGTGCCTTGTAACGGTTTACCCCGCCAAAACCTGCTTTGCGCTGCTCATCGGTAATAGGCACACTGTTAAAGTAAGTGCGGTACACATTGTTATCGCGTTCTTCTACGCTGCTAAGCGCTTCCTCCATAAGGGCACTTTTGCGTTTAAGCACGTCATACTGCATTTTCATGTACTCTATCTCCCTGGCCTGTAGCCTGTCTTTTGGGGTTTCAAAAAACGGGGTGTTAAGCAATGCCACAAAACACAGGAAACCAAACAGCGCCGATGCCGCCAGGAACAGCAGTATAAAGCCTATTTTCTTTCCCTTTTTGGTCTTTATTTTAGTAAACGCCAGGTTTTCGGGGTCGTAATAATATTTTACCTTCGCCATGTTGCTAAATTATCCTATTTTTGCACCTTAAGCAAAAAAGCCTAAGGTACAAGAATACATCATAAGACGGACAAATGTAATAAATGTTACGGTTTTTTGTCTGCTTTTTCCTTCCTAACGGCATTTGTGCGTAGCTGTAACATCTAAAAACCAATTTTTCATACACCATGAAATCCCAGGATATAAGGAAGCAATTCCTGCAATTTTTTGAAGACAGGGGTCACCTTATCGTGCCATCTGCACCCATTGTAACCAAAGACGACCCTACCCTTATGTTTAACAACAGTGGTATGGCACAATTTAAGGAATTTTTTCTTGGCAACGGCACACCTAAAAGCAAGCGTATTGCCGATACCCAAAAATGCCTTCGCGTTAGCGGCAAGCATAACGACTTAGAGGATGTAGGTTTTGATACCTACCACCACACCATGTTCGAGATGCTTGGCAACTGGAGCTTTGGCGATTACTTTAAAAAAGAAGCCATTAACTGGGCATGGGAACTGCTAACTGAAACCTACAAGATACCTAAAGATATTTTATATGTTACCGTATTTGAAGGCAGTCCCGAAGAGAACGTACCTTTTGACCAGGAAGCCTATGATATCTGGAAAGGCCTTATAGCCGAAGATCGCATACTTTTGGGCAACAAGAAAGATAACTTTTGGGAAATGGGCGATCAGGGTCCGTGCGGGCCGTGTTCAGAAATTCACGTAGATATCCGCTCTGCCGAAGAGAAAGCATTGATACCGGGCAAGGACCTTATAAATAACGACCACCCGCAGGTTGTAGAGATTTGGAACAACGTATTTATGGAGTTTAACCGTAAAGCCGACAGATCGCTCGAAAAACTGCCGGCACAACACGTAGACACCGGTATGGGCTTTGAGCGCCTTTGCATGGTGCTACAGGGTGTACAAAGTAATTATGATACCGATGTTTTTACCCCGCTTATACAAAAGATAGAAAGCATTACGGGTACCAAATACAACTCTAAGGCTGCCAATGCCGAAGAAGAAAAAGTAAACATTGCGATACGCGTTATTGCCGATCACGTTCGTGCCGTGGCTTTTGCCATTGCCGATGGGCAGCTACCCTCTAATGGTGGCGCGGGTTACGTAATTCGCCGTATTTTAAGGAGGGCTATCCGTTACGGCTTTACTTTCTTAAACACTAAAGAGCCGTTTATAAACGAACTGGTTGCGGTACTGGCGGCACAAATGGGCGAGTTTTTCCCTGAAATTAAATCACAGCAAACTTTGGTTACTAATGTAATTAGAGAAGAGGAAGCTTCTTTCTTAAGGACGTTAGACCAGGGATTGATATTATTGAATGATTTGATGATGTCTCATACTGATCAACTTTCAAAACAGAAGTTGGAAATAGCTGGTGACTATATTTTTAAATTGTATGATACTTTCGGATTCCCTGAAGATCTGACAGCTTTAATTCTTAAAGAAAACGGTTTTACTTATGATAAGGAAGGCTTTGATGCCGAACTTAAAAAACAAAAAGAACGCTCTCGTGGTGCCAATGAGGTAGCTAAGGGCGACTGGGTTATTTTAACCGAAGGCAACACCGAAACGTTTGTGGGCTACGACCAACTTGAAAATGAAGTTAAGATCACTCGCTACCGTAAGGTAGATTCGGCTAAAGATGGGGTACTGTACCAACTTGTGCTTAATGCTACACCATTCTATCCTGAAGGCGGTGGCCAGGTAGGCGACCGTGGTGTGCTTAAATCGATTAACGAGTCGATTGAAATACTGGATACCAAAAAAGAGAACAACCTTATAATACATACTACTACCGAACTTCCTGAAAATGTAGAAGGCACTTTTACAGCTACGGTTAATGCAAAAGTAAGGCAGGATAGCGAGAGCAACCACTCTGCCACCCACCTGCTGCACCAGGCGCTGCGCAGTATTTTAGGTACGCACGTAGAGCAAAAAGGGTCGTTGGTAAATGCCAATTACCTGCGTTTCGACTTTTCGCACTATGCTAAAGTAACCGATGACGAATTACAGCAGGTTGAAGATTTTGTAAACGCCCGTATACAGGAGCACTTACCCCTTGTAGAGCGCAGGAACATTCCGTTTAAACAGGCGGTAGAAGAAGGTGCTATGGCATTGTTTGGCGAAAAATACGGCGACAGCGTTCGTGCCATTAAATTTGGCAACAGCATGGAGCTTTGCGGCGGTACGCACGTTAAGAACACAGCCGATATATGGTACTTTAAAATTATAAGCGAGGGCGCTGTAGCGGCGGGTATTCGCCGTATAGAGGCCATCACCAACGATGCTGTTAAGAATTACTTTGCAACTCAGGAAAAAGCACTAAGCGAGGTTAAAGAGGCGCTTAAAAACCCACAGGATACGCTTAAAGCAGTTGTATCATTACAGGACGAGAACGCCAAGCTTAAAAAACAACTGGAGCAGCTGCTTCGCGATAAGGCTAAAAACCTTAAAGGCGAACTGGCAACAGAATTACAGGAAATAAACGGTGTGCAATTTTTAGCCAAACAGGTAGGCCTTGATGCTACCGGCGCTAAAGACCTTGCTTACGAACTGGGTACTCTTGGCACCAACTTGTTTATTGTACTGGCTACTGCCGATGCCGGCAAACCCATGCTAACGTGCTATGTAAGTAAAGAGTTAGTTGCTTCTAAAGGCTTAAACGCCGGACAGGTAGTGCGCGAACTTGGCAAATACATACAAGGCGGCGGCGGTGGTCAGCCTTTCTTTGCTACCGCAGGCGGTAAAAACGAGGCCGGTATACCTGAAGCGCTTGCTAAGGCTGTAGAATTTGTAAAGTAATTCGGTAAAAAGATATTTTTAAAAGTGGTAAAGTTTGTTAGGTAAATCCGACAAACTTTACCACTTTTGCATTTTGTTAACAAATCCTTAACACCTCTTAAAACACATGAAGAAAATTTTTACTCTTGCGGCAATCGCCCTATTCACACTTGCATCTTGCTCTGATAATGATGCTACTCCTACAACTCCCGAAGAAAATGTTGTACTTTTAAAGAAAACTATTGAAAATGATGTTGATGGGGATTTTACAACAACATATGCTTATGACGGAACTAAGCTTACAGGAATTAATTATTCTGACGGGACATATGATGCGATAACATATACCGGAGATCTTATAACGCAATGGGTAGAATATTATGAAGATGGTTCAACACATACAAAATTTATTTATGAATATAATTCTCAGCAAAAATTAAAATCATTTTACTGGCTGGATTATGAATATGATACTTTTACAAAATATGATTATACTTACCTCCCGAACGGATCGATATCGTACACTGTAAGCTACAGTGACGATGAGGTTACTTTTAATATCCCGGGTGACGGTGGTATGATTTACCCTAACAGAGTTGAGGAGTACATTACTGATGATATACCTGAACCGTATACCTATGCCTACAACAACACCTACGACGACAAAAACAATCCTCTTAAAAACGTCACCGGTTTTGAAAAGATTAACTTTGCGGGAACCGATGAAGGGACGAATTTTGGACATAACATTACCATCATAAAAGCAACCAACTCAAATGGTAATTCAGAGCAAACCTTATTTACATGTTCATACGTTTACAATCCTGAGGGTTACCCTGTTTCATCTACCGGAATATACAACGGCACTGATATTACTGAAACACAATACTTTTACGAATAAAACATTAAATATAACGTCGAGCCCTTCTTAACCGGAAGGGCTTTTTTATTTAAGGCACATTGTAACTTTTATTTGTAATACTTTATAATAATTTTAACAATTACCTGTTATAGTACACAACCAATCATTTAAAAACCTTCCAAAAATGAAAAATGTTGCTTGTGTATTAATAACATTGCTCTTAATGTCGTGCGGCAAAAACGATGACGATGGTATAACTCCCAATCCGGATGTGGTAGAAATCCCTGCTGAAGTACCTACTACGGCAATACTACTCCCAAAATCAGACACAAATGAATTTGATACCGGGATAGAAAATGGCCAATACGAATTTGATGGCAACAAGCTAATGAGCATAACCTGGGATGACGTAGATCAAAGCCGCGAAACTTACACTTACCAAGACGGTAAACTTATAAACACATTTTTTTACTGGGGAGACGAGCTGGTAGTAAAAAAGACATTTGCTTACAACGGCGACAAACTGGCATCGTTAACTGCGATGGATTATGATGCCGAAATTGAAGAGCTTACAGAATACACCTACAACACCGATAGCACCGTAAGCATAAAAGAATATGGTCGCCTTGTAGATGAAGATAACGAGCCGATGGAGTTAAGTTCTACCGGTGTGCTTACCTTAAGCAACGGCAACGTAACAAAATTTGTCCGCACCAGTATTGAGGGCACAGTAATGAATACTTACACTTACACTTTTGACGACAAACACAGCCCTTTTAGTAATGTTTTTGCCAATGATATTTCAATATTGGCAGAACTAGAGGGTGGTGTGAACAATTACACAGGCTACACGGTGTCTGGTGATCAGGACATGGACGTTACTATTGCAAACTTCTACAACGAACAAGGCTATTTAATTAAAGCCACACAAACAACCTCCGGCATTAGCACCAACAGCACTTTTAAATATTACTAAAAAACCAAATAATTAAAACCTCCCAAAATGAAAAAAATTTTTATGTTCCTGGCAGCGGCCTCATTGCTTATGACATCATGTGGCAACGACGATTCGGCTGACACAACGCCTGTAGAAAGTACGATCCTTTTAAAGAAAAGTATTGAGACCTATCAGGGTGGTTACGTATTAACATCTACATATACCTATGATGGCAACAAGATTGTAAGTGGTACCTATTCCGATGGCACACACGATGTTTTTACCTACACTAACGATAATATTACCAAAATACAAACGTATGATGGTAACACACTCGACGAGGAAGAAACTTTTGAGTATAACAGTAACAATCAATTAACCGGCTACGTTTACAAGAGTTATGGTTCTGACAATTATGCCGAGCGAACTACGTATGTATACAATTCTAACGGAACTGTAACTACTACCGAATATACCGGTAACCATAGTGCACAAACTGAGCTAAGCGGAACAAGGGTTTTAACCCTAACTAATGATAATATTACCAAAAGTGTCTTTACAGATACAGACGGCGAAATTGTTGAGACCGAAACATTTACTTTTGATGATAAAAACAATCCCCGTAAAAATATTGTTGGCATAAAAGCTATCAACATTGCGTACGGAATTGATGGTGTAAACAATATACTTACATCATTGTCAGATGGCCCTGAAGATTATAGCTATACCTATACGTACAACGTTGATGGCTTCCCTGTAACATTTTCAGATAACGATAATGGCAATACTTCGTCTACTCAATATTTTTACGAGTAACATTATTTAATTCCACTAACTAAGCCCTTCGTTAACCCGAAGGGCTTTTTGTTTTTTTGTAGCTTTGTCTGCAAAATAAACTGCATGCACTTTACAACCCAAATACCCATTACAAAAGGTAATCTTCCTATAGATTATAACTCGCGCATTGTGTCTTTGGGTTCCTGCTTTGCGGTTAACATAGGCCATAAGTTTGATTATTTTAAACTGCGTAACACTACCAACCCGTTTGGGATATTGTTTCACCCACTGGCCTTAGAAAAATTCATTGGCTTTGCCGTAAACCAAAAAACGTTTACTGAAGCCGATATCTTTTTTAGCAACGAGCGTTGGCATTGCTTTGATGCCCATTCCGACATGAGCAGTACATCTAAAGAAGAGTTACTTGCTAACCTCAACGCCGCCACTGCATCGGCACATGCCGAAATTAAAAGTGCCACGCATCTTATCATCACCTTAGGCACTGCCTGGGTGTATAGGGAAACCGCATCGGGTAATTTAGTAGCCAATTGCCATAAAGTGCCGCAAAAGCAATTTACTAAAGAGCTGCTATCGGTACAGGCAATAGAGGAGAGCCTCGCCCGCATCATGAGCCTTGTAAACCAAATCAACCCGGCTGCACATATTATATTCACAGTATCGCCCGTGCGCCACATTAAAGACGGCTTTACCGAAAACCAGTGGAGCAAAGCCAACCTTATCAGTGCCCTGCTGACAACTGTAAACCGTGAACTGTCAACTTGTTCTTACTTCCCCTCCTACGAAATTATGATGGACGAGCTGCGCGACTACCGCTTTTACGCTCAGGATATGATACACCCCAACCAAACTGCCATTGATTACATTTGGGAGCGTTTTACCGAGGCTTGGATTACCACGGAAGCACAGCAAACCATGAAACTGGCCGACACCATACAAAAAGGCCTGCAGCACCGTTCTTTTAACCCCGATTCGCAACAGCATCGTGATTTCCTTGCTAAGCTGTCTGATAAAATCGCAGCCCTGCAAAAACACCACCCGCAAATTACATTTTAAGTGTATTATAACAGCGGCTTCCGCAAAATCTTCTTACATTTAAAATAAAAATGGTCAAAAAGATAGCGGTTGGCGTTGTGGTACTTATAGCAATTTACCTTGCATTCAGGTATTGCGAATTTAAGGATGACGACAGCCGTACCACAATTGAAGAAACTGCCCTTATACAACAGCAAATAAAAAATGTAGGTAAACTGGTAGTTACCGAAGGCCATTTTAGCGAAGTGCTTACCTATAAAGACCAGCAAAAATATTTAATGGACCTCGTTTCTTTCGAGAAAAAAGCGCTTGTAGTAGTTAACGCCGATGTTACCGTGAGTTTCGACCTGAGTAAGATTGAATACGATATTGATGAAGCGAACAAGGTGATTACTATAAAAAACATCCCTAAAGAAGAGATTAAAATTAACCCCGACCTTAAGTTTTATGATGTGCAGCAAAACGGGTTTAACGAGTTTAGCGGAGACGATTACAATAAGATAAACGCACAGGTTAAAGCCAGCCTTGGTAAAAAGATTGAAAAATCTACCCTTAAAACCAATGCACAAAACAGGTTGGTAAGCGAATTATCTAAACTACTAATACTTACCAACACCATGGGCTGGAAACTAAAATATAACGGACAGGATGTACAAACCGAAAATATAAATACACTGCTATAAAAAAAGAGCATCTTTAGGATGCTCTTCAAAAATTTAGTTTACACTTTCTTTTTCAAATATAAGTTCTAGGCCGCCGTCTATAAGATGGGCAACCTTAGGGCGTTTAATTTTTAAATTATCCAGGTGCTCTAAAACCTGAGGTAATAAAACAGCATCGTTTTGTTTGTGCAGCAGTTCGGCAATTTCTACCGAAAGCAGCCAGTCGTTTGGATGGTTGTTTGTAAGCGATGTAAATACCTCGGCTATTGTAACATCGGCATTTTTACCATCCCTTATATTCCTTATGGTAGCATACAATTTTTCAAGCGCTTCCCTCTCATCAGATTTTGCAGCCTTAATGGTTTTGCTCGATGGTACATGGTTAACCAGGTCGAAACTGTTAACATCGGCCGGGCCGGAAAAAGCAGAAACCACTTTTTTACCCACAGCCATATCATAAATACCCCATTCAGGCATAAACAGCACAGTATCATTATGCTTAACAGTACAATCTTTAAAGCTTATGATGATGATCTTACCCTGAAGGTTACGCGTACCGGTAATGATCTCTCCGCTCACGGTAATATCGCCCTCAAACTCCAGTGTAACCCTTAGCCCTTCATAAATATCGTAGGCTTTAAGGTCGCGCGGGCTCATATCTTCAATCGCCAAGTTTATACCTTTTAGCTTGCCTACCGGGCTTCCAAAACCTTCTGCATGGTAAGAGGTATCATGGCCTACTAACTCTTTCTCACGGTGCGATAAAGCCGTTTTACCGGTAGTTTGCAGGTAAACGGGTTTGCCGTTCTCTTCGATCATATTCGTAAACACACCGCTTATTTGTATGCCGGTACTCAACTCAACCGTACCTAATGCTTTAGATTTAATCAGTTTCTCCACACCTGACAGTCCACCCGTGCGCAACGCCATTTTATTAGCGAACTCTTCCAGCACAAGGCTAAGATGCGCAAAATCAGGCGTGACAAAAAGTTGTGGCTGTAGCTTGGTAATATCAAAACTCTGGTAAGCCGCACTAATGTCATACGGCAGTTTTTTCACATTATCAGTCATACACCAGGCACTCTCGCCAATAGACGATAACAAACCTGCCCCATATATCTTCGGTTCTTCAATAGTTCCTATAAGTCCGTACTCCACCGTCCACCAGTGCAGATTACGTATAAGCGCCATTTCCGATGGTTCTTCCGATGTATCGTTTTGCAGGTCTTCCACCCTTTTCTCAATCGCATCAATATCAGCCTGTGGTGTGCCTTCGGCTTCTTTTAGTATCGATAATAAACGTATTGCTTCATAAATTTCATAATCCCTTGCCGAAGAAATGGCCTTACAGCCTATCTCACCAAAGCGCCTTAAATATTCTGCATATTCAGGATTAGCTATAATTGGTGCATGCCCGGCACCTTCATGAATAATATCGGGTGCGGGTGTATATTCTATGTGCTCTAACTGTCGGATGTCGCTCGCAATTACAAGAACATTATATGCCTGAAATTCCATGAATGCATTAGGCGGTATAAAACCATCCACCGCAACTGCAGCCCAGCCTATTTCCTCTAAAATGCGGTTCATGCCATACATACTGGGTATGCTCTCTATCTCAATACCGGTTTTTTTAAGTCCGTCAAGATACGAGCTATGTGCCACCCTGCTAAGGTAATCTACATTTTTACGCATAACATAGCGCCATACTGCCTGGTTAATGGGCGTATAATCGGTATAATCCTGCGGTTTAATAAACTGCCTTAAGTGTTTTGGCAACCGGTCTATAAGCGGGTTGCTTTCAAAAGATGCATCCATGATTTTTGTGTTAGTCACATCGTAAAATTACGAAATTCTCATATAGTAGCAATAAAACGTAAAGTTTATATTTTAATTTTTGATGCGATAAACTTTCTGTTACAAATTATATAAAATAAGAAGTACGCAACTAATTCCCAAAAACATGGTTAATCAAAGTGGACATATAGCAATAAAAAAGAAGCGCACCTTTGTGGGGTGCGCTTCAGCGTTCTAGTTTAGTAGTAGGGAATTAGTTTTTGATTTATTATCAACCGTAACTCCTTTTCCGGTTGCTATCTATATAAATCATTACGATGTGCATAAAAAGTATCCGTAGACACACTATTCGTGAGCGGGTTAGCCTGCCAGCAAAACCTGCCCTGCACATTGCAACAGTACCATAGCAAATTGTGGTTTATACTATAGTCTTTTAAAAAGTAAAAAGGTTGCGTAGAAAAAACAAAAAATCTTGCCACAAAAAAAATAACCCCAAAAAGTTCATAACTTTCCGGGGTTTTAATTGATAGTTTATAGCTATTATTGAGTAGTTTGAATGGTAACCTCTGTTTTCTTTTTAGAAACCGTTACATCATTTACTTTCTCACCGTCTTTCTTTTTAAAAGATACCCCATCGCCATTAACACTTATAGAAGTACCATCAGGGTTTTCTTCTTGTGTAGTTGTAGTGGTGGTAGTTGTAGTTTTAACCGGGGTTACCGGAGTTTGCGGCTCAGGTTTTACCGGTGGTGCCGGGTTTTCTACCGGAGGCGGAGTTGGTGGCGGTGTTTCATTCTTTTTGCAGGAAGCCATAAGCAATATGGCAAGGCCCGACATCATTACAACCTTTTTCATAAGTATTAGTTTAATTGTGTTTATAGTTTAAAATTAACAAATTAAATCGTACTAATACTTAAGATAAACATAAAGTTATGCTATAAGCCCAATACGCTTAGAATGTTCAATTGCCTCGCTACTATCCTTAAAATAACAGGTTGCGACGCCCATAGATTCTATGTTCTTTATAGCAGCTACAGCTTTTTCTTTTTTAGAGTGCCCTGTTTGCCTTATATAAACAGCTTTAACCGTTACCGGAAATATTTTGCAGACATCTTCATACAAAAACGGGTCATGCTGAGAGTCGTCGCCTAAAAGGGTGTACTGCAGGTGCGGGTAAAACTCTAATATGTGCTTAATCTTGTCGAATTTATGGTTGTGGTTGCCCCGCCCGGTAACAAAAAAATCCATCAGGCTGGTTTTAATATCCTTTAAAAGCAATACGGCGCGGGGCAACTCATGCTTTTCGGTAAACCTTACAATGAACTTATAAAGGTTCCACTCACTACTCGATACATAAAAAAAAGCATTCAATTCATCTTTCTTGTTGCGCCCTGCGGTACTTAGTGCCTGATAGTGCGGCACCACATCTTCAAAAATCTTTCGTTTGTTGATATTCTTCCAAAGCAAAATGTATATTTTCTTAAACATATTTCGCGTATGCGATACCAGGAACGTATCATCTATATCGCTTATAAAACCAAGGTCGCCCTCATAGGGCCGTATATATGTGCCTTTTTCTTTAATTTCTTCCCCTTCATAAAAGGTACTTACATAGTAATCGGCCCAGCCGTGTGCAAGTTCTTCTTTTAGTGGAATACAAAATTTAAAGTAGCCGTCTTTTAAACTTTTGGTGTGTATAAGGGTACCGTTATGTTCCAGGTAAACATCGGCATTGGGTATTGTTTTAATAAGAAACATACGCAAAACAGAGCGTGCATTTTTAAAGCGTTTTTTTTCAAATTCATAGTTGCCGGCCGTGCTCTGTTTAAATACGTGTCCAAAAACTATAAATTCCTGGTCGTTGGCATATCCGCGATATAATTTTAAAATTGGCTTCATGAAAATTTATAGGTTTGATAAGAGGCTGACCGTTGTATTTTACCTAAATTTATTCAAAAAAAAGGAAGAATGGAGGCCAAAAAGAAATTTTTGCTAATAATTAACCCTATCGCAGGTGGTAACGATAAGACTGAAATGGTTACGGCAACTCAGGAATTTGCTAAAAACGAAAATGTAGAACTATTTGAATACGAAACTACCGGCGAAGATGACGAGGACAAAATAAAAGGACTATATAAAGAACATGCCCCCGAGCGTATACTTGTAGCGGGGGGAGACGGCACCATTAAAATGGTTGCTGAGGCTATGGAACACCAGGATGTAATTATTGGGGTATTGCCCGCCGGGTCGGCTAACGGGCTATCGGTAGATTTGCAGTTCCCGAAAGATTTGCAGGAAAATTTACAAATCGCTTTTCATAATGATTATATGGAGATGGACATGATTTGCATTAACGGCAAAAAAAGCCTGCATTTAAGCGATATTGGCGCCAATGCCGAACTGATTAAGAATTATGAGGGCGGAACCATCCGCGGCAAGCTGGGTTATGCTTTACAGGCTATAAATACGCTAAGCGACATGAAGGAGCCTTTTATGGCGACTATAGTTACCAAAGAAAAGACTGTTGAAACAGAGGCCCGCATGATCGTTATAGCAAACAGCCAGAAATATGGTACCGGTGTAACCATAAATCCCATTGGTGTTATGGATGACGGCAAGTTTGAAATTGTTATACTTAAAAACCTCGACTTGCTTTTGGTTGGCAAAATAATGGCTGGCAATATGCCGTTGGATAATCCGGATGCTGTAGAAATTATTAGTACCGATGCCGCGCAAATAACGACGGACAAGCCCGTAAGTTTCCAGATAGACGGCGAATTTTGTGGTGAAGAAGACAAACTTGATGTTATAATACTGCACAAGCAAATGCGTGTAGCCATACCAAAGCCCGAGGCAATTACTTAAAAGGGCTGCGGGATTTCCAGGCTACAACAGGATCAAAGTATTTAAACAGCTTTCCGGTAAACATATTAATGACAGGGTTGGTATGCTTTATAATGCCGTATACGTCCTCGGCTACAGCCCCAACCGAACTTTTAATCTCCATAGCTGATCGGGCAAAAATAATATGCTTAAACTTTTTCTTTATGGCATAGCTCACCATATCGTAAAGCATATTTAAGTAAAGCATTCTTTCTTTTTGAAGAGACGCATCATAGCCTAAAAAATAGGTATCCATATCAGGCCCGTTTTTTATGAGGGTGTTGAAGCCTATCAGCTCATCATCTAAAAAATAGCCGTAAAATAAAAAGTCATCGCCCAATTGTTGTTTAAACACCTCGAAATGATTTTCAGGTAAATGAAAAGTATTGAACGATGCATTCCCTGCCACTGTTAAATACAGGTGATGGATGCGCTTTTGATTTTGTTTTATCTCAACCCCAGACAGTTTTCTTTTTTCAATACCCTCTCCTTTTTTACGTGCGCGGTTGTACTGCGTTCGGTATTTAGTATTCAGGTCGGTCAGGTAATCGTCAATACTATTCCAATGTTCCCTGATGGTGAAGATCATGTTAGGCTGTGTGCAAAAGGTGTAATAGCCTGTAAAACCGGCGGCTTTAAAACCGGGTAGTTCGGCAGTATTAAAATCTTTTATGGCAAGCAGGTTAATACGTGTGCCTTTGTTCTTGTAGTTTTTCTCTAAGGTTTTTAGTGCCTGCGCTAACAATTGCAAGCCTTCGGTTTCAGATAGATTCTCTTCAAACAAATAAGCATTCTGTCCCGTAAGGGTATTATTGCCAATAATCAGCGTGTGCGATGTAAACCTTTTAAACAGGTATCGTTTAAATGAGAGCGCTTGTTTTTCTTCAACAAAAGTATTTACCCTGCTCAAATCTATGTACTGGGCGAGGGCTATCCCGCAAAGGGTTTCATCTTTAAACGATCCTATAAAGTGGCATTCCATGTTTTCGGGAGCCGACTGCTCTAAAACGGCCAAATAACTGCGCGATAAAAATATATTGCTTAGGGCAAGGGTATCCCATTCTGTAGGTAAGGTCCCGGACTGGGAATATATTTTAAAGTAAAGTTTTGGTTTCAAATTATGCTGTACAATTATAGCGCTGTAAAGTTACGGTAATATAATCGTGGTGGTTTTATTGTAAAGTTCAATTTTAGCGAAGGTATTTTAGGAAAGTCCAAAACGGCCTTTGTTCAAGATACGCAAGATTACCCTCATTGGCATATGCCTCACGTTCAAAGCTAATGTTTCTATACGCCGTTTTGCGATCGCGGTACTTTATAAGCCGAAAAAAATATTCCACTACATACCAAATATAAAAGGGTAGTATAAGCATTTCTAACTGTTGCCGCAGGTGTATGCGCTCATGGTTTAGCAAAACAGCGTTGGCGGCAAGCCCGGCATCCCTTACAATAATAAAGGGGTACAGCGCCATAGCGGTATATCCTTCAGGAATTAAATATTTAGAGGTAATGACCATCATTATATGTAAAGTTGCTAAATTTGTGCGTATGAGCGACCAAATTTCGGGAAATAAATTAATAGAAGGCGAAGATTATTACCTATCCCCGGAAGGATATAAAGTCTTTACCGAAAAATTTCATTTAAAAAGGGGCTACTGCTGTAAAAGCGGCTGCCGCCACTGCCCATACGGCTTTGATAAAAAAACAGGAAATCTAAAAAGATAAGTTGATGGTTGTTGGTTGCCGGTTGCCGGCACAAACCGACAACTAACAACTGACAACCAATAACTGAACACATGACGTTTCACGAACAAATACAAGAAGGCATCCCGGCAGTTTTACCACAGCCAAAGCCCTATGATCCTACTATTAACCATGCGCCTAAGCGTAAAGAAATGCTAACTGCCGACGAGAAAAAGCTGGCGCTACGTAACGCACTGCGCTATTTTGAGCAACAGCACCACGCTGAGCTTATCAAAGAATTTTCAGATGAACTTGAGCAGTACGGGCGCATTTACATGTATCGCCTTCGCCCGGATTATAAAATGTATGCCCGACCAATTGAGGAATATCCGGGTAAGAGCGAGCAGGCGAAGGCCATTATGCTCATGATACAAAACAACCTTGATTATGCCGTGGCGCAACACCCGCACGAACTTATTACCTATGGTGGTAACGGCGCGGTGTTTAGCAACTGGGCGCAATACAGGCTTACGATGAAATACCTTAGCGAAATGACCGAAGAGCAAACCCTTGCTATGTACAGTGGGCACCCAATGGGGCTGTTCCCGTCGCATAAAGAGGCGCCAAGGGTTGTGGTTACTAACGGTATGGTGATACCCAACTATTCTAAACCCGATGACTGGGAAAAATTTAATGCATTAGGTGTATCGCAATACGGACAAATGACGGCCGGTAGTTATATGTACATTGGCCCGCAGGGCATTGTGCATGGTACCACTATTACGGTTTTGAATGGTGGTCGCAAAATTGCCAAAAACGGCGAAGGGCTGGAGGGTAAAGTATTTGTAACAAGTGGACTTGGCGGTATGAGCGGTGCCCAGCCAAAAGCCGGTAACATTGCAGGCTGTATTACCGTGTGTGCCGAGGTTAACCCTAAGGCGGTAAACACGCGTCATTCGCAAGGTTGGGTAGACGAAGTTATCACTAATGCCGATGCTCTTGTAGAACGCGTAAAACGCGCTAAAGCCAATAAAGAAGTAGTGTCTATAGCCTATCAAGGCAATGTGGTAGAGGTTTGGGAAAAATTTGATGAGGCTGATATTTATGTAGATTTAGGTAGCGACCAAACGTCATTGCACAACCCGTGGGCAGGTGGCTACTACCCTGTTGGGATAAGCCTTGAAGAGTCGAACAGGCTCATGGCCGAAGATCCTGCTGCATTTAAAGATAAAGTTCAGGAATCGCTGTGCAGGCAGGCAGATGCAATTAATAAGCATACCGCAAAGGGTACATACTTTTTTGACTACGGTAATGCCTTTTTACTGGAGGCATCGCGCGCCGGCGCAGATATTATGGCGGCAGATGGTATTAACTTTAAATACCCAAGTTACGTTCAGGATATTATGGGGCCCATTTGTTTTGATTATGGCTTTGGTCCGTTCCGTTGGGTATGTGCATCGGGTAAGCCCGAAGACCTTGCCAAGACCGATGCTATTGCAGCAACCGTTTTAGAGGAGATGGCAAAAACTGCTCCTAATGAGATTAAACAGCAAATGCAGGACAATATAAAATGGATTAAAGGCGCACAGGAGAACAAACTGGTGGTAGGCTCTCAGGCCCGTATTTTATATGCCGATGCCGAAGGCCGTATTAACATTGCCCGTGCTTTTAATAAGGCTATTGCCGATGGCGAAATCGGACTTGTAATTTTAGGCCGCGACCACCATGACGTGAGCGGTACTGATTCGCCGTACCGTGAGACTTCAAACATTTATGATGGATCCCGATTTACAGCCGATATGGCCATACAAAATGTTATAGGAGATAGCTTTAGGGGTGCTACGTGGGTTAGCATTCACAATGGCGGTGGCGTAGGCTGGGGCGAGGTAATTAACGGTGGCTTTGGTATGGTTCTTGATGGTTCTACCGAAGCATCAAGACGTTTAGAATCAATGCTTTTCTGGGATGTGAACAACGGTATTGCAAGACGAAGCTGGGCAAGGAATGAGGAGGCTGTTTTTGCTATAAAACGGGCCATGGAAAAAGAGCCACTCTTAAAAGTTACCCTGCCTAATTTAGTAGATGATGCATTGCTAAATTCATAGTACAAAAAGGATGGTTGTATATGTTGAGATGTAATTGCTATGAACAACTAATTCTATTTAAATCATGAAGACAATAAAATTGCTCTCATTGTTATTTATTACAGCCGTTGCCGTATCGTGCTCATCGGTTAGGGTGGCAGCCGACTATGATGATTCGGTTGACTTTGCCCAATACAAAACTTATGGTTATCTAAAAGATGGCGTGGATAAAGCTAAAATATCCGACCTTGATAAAAAGAGGATACTGCGCGCCATAGATGTAGAGTTTGCTAAAAAGGGACTTACTAAAAGCGAAAAACCCGATGTTTTAGTCAACATTTTCACCGATGCCAACAAAGAGGTTAACGTTAACAACTGGGGCGGAGCTTATGGCTACGGTTGGGGCGGTGGCTGGGGGCCTTACTGGGGTTGGGGCGGCCCTTGGGGCTGGGGTGGCAACTACACTTCAGTTAGCACTACTACCCAGGGCACACTTTACATAGACCTTATAGATGCGTCTAAAAAAGACCTTGTTTGGCAAGGCGCAGGTTCAGGAGTATTAACTCAGGACCGTAACAAAAAACAGGATCGCATCAACGAATTTGTAGAGAAGATAATTGCAGAATTCCCTCCGCAAAAAGATAAGAAGTAATCATACTACGATATTAAAAAAGCCTCACGTTGTGAGGCTTTTGCATTTTTAGCTATTTTCTATTTCTTCCTGAACCTGCTCCCATTCGATCATGAGTTTATCCAGTTCCTTTTTCTTTTTCTCATAGGCCGCAAAAAACGACGCATCGCCAGTAAGTTTTTCCGGATGTTCAGCTAATACTCGGTCGTCTTTCTGAATTTCCCTTTCCAATTCCTTTATCAGGCTCTCTACCTTGCTTAGTTTATTTTGAAGGGTCTTACCCTTTTTTTGTTCTTCGTAAGATAATGGTTGTTTAACCTGTTTAGGAGCATCTTTAACCACATCTTTCTTTTCCACCTCGCGCATATTCTGCATGTTGCGCTGTTCTAAATAGAAATTAATATCGCCTAAATACTCACGTATTTTATGGTTCTTAAATTCGTATACAATGTTAGACATTCCCTGAAGGAAATCCCTGTCGTGGGAAACCAACAGCAACGTACCCTCATATTTTTGCAATGCAGCCTTTAAAACGTTCTTAGACTTAATATCCAGGTGGTTGGTAGGCTCATCCATCACAAGCACATTAATAGGCTGTAAAAGCAGCTTACAAAGTGCTAAACGGTTACGCTCGCCACCTGATAGTACCTTGACTTTCTTCTCTACATCATCCCCCCTAAAAAGGAATGAACCCAGCATATCACGCACTTTGCTACGGTTGGTGTCGGTAGCGGCATCTTCCATGGTTTGTAATAGAGTTATTTCGCCGTCAAGGTGCTCTGCCTGGTTTTGCGCAAAATACCCTAATTGAACGTTGTGTCCTAACTTTATAACACCAGTATAGTCAATCTCGCTAACCAAAGCCTTCATGAAAGTAGACTTACCCTGACCATTCTGACCCACAAAAGCAATTTTGCTTCCGCGTTCAACAAGCATATCTATATTTTTAAGGATAAGCTTTTCGCCATACTTTTTTGTAACATGCTCTGCCTCCACAACCACACGGCCGGGCGTCATAGATACCGGAAACGAAATATTCATTACAGAGTTATCATCTTCGTCTACCTCTATCCTCTCAACCTTATCAAGCTTTTTGATAAGCGATTGCGCCATTGATGCCTTACTGGCTTTAGCTCTAAATTTCTCAATTAACTTCTCGGTATGTTCAATACTTTTTTGTTGATTTTTCTGTGTAGCCAATTGCTTTTCGCGAATCTCATCGCGCAAAACTAAATACTCACTGTATGATTTACTAAAGTCGTAAATCTTACCTAACGAGATTTCTATAGTACGGTTGGTAACATTATCAAGGAACATCTTATCGTGGGATACAATTACTACAACGCCCGGATACGTTCGTAAAAACGACTCCAACCAAATAATACTCTCTATATCAAGGTGGTTCGTGGGCTCATCCAGAAGCAAAATATCATTAGATTGTAATAACAGTTTAGCCAACTCAATACGCATACGCCATCCTCCCGAAAAGGTATCGGTAAGCTGGTCAAAATCTTCACGCTTAAACCCAAGCCCAAGCAATATCCTTTCGGTATCGCCCTGGTAGTTGTAACCGCCTAAAATTTCGTAGTGATGTGTATAATCGCTAAGGTCTTCAATAAGTTTAGAGTAAGCTTCACTCTCATAGTCGGTACGCGTAACAAGCTGATGGTTTATCTCATCTATCTTTACCTCCGCCTTTTTAATTTCCACAAAAGCCTGATAAGCTTCGTCGAGTACAGTACGGCCGGGAATAAAATCGATGTCCTGCCTCAAAAAGCCCATCCTAACCTCTTTCTCGGTCGCAATTACGCCGCTATCGGGTTTAATATCGCCCGAAAGTATTTTTAACATGGTAGATTTTCCCGCACCATTCTTACCCACAAGTCCTACCCTGTCTCCGGCACCAAGCCTAAAGGTTACTTCTTCAAATAAATATGTACCTCCAAACGATACCGATAAATTATGTATATTAAGCATTATTCTATTGTCTTATTAAATCGTAAATTTGTGATACACAAATTTTTTGCAAATGTTAAAAAAAGGATCCAAATTATATAGCATTTTAACAGGAACCTGTCCGCGTTGTCATCAGGAAAGCATGTATGTAGACAAAAATCCATATAATCTTGGCAATGTGTATAAAATGCATGAGCATTGCAGCCATTGTGGGCTTCGTTATAAAATAGAACCGTCTTTCTTTTACGGCGCTATGTATGTTAGTTATGGCTTGGGCGTCGCCCTTAGCGTTGCTGCATTTGTAATATCGTATGTGTTTATAGGGGCCAGCCTAAAAACTTCATTTATTACGATCATAGCAACACTTGTAATCCTTATGCCAATTGATATGCGCATTTCCCGAAACATTTGGATAAACTTCTTCGTTTCCTATCGTAAAGACTGGAAAGACATACCTAAACCTTAAAACGGTTTAAATTAATTTCTCTTGGTATAATTGTTCCCTTCTCAATAAACTCATACAGGAGCTTTGCCATATAAGGGCCGAGCATTACACCACGAGTACCTAAACCATTCAGCAAATGTACGTTTTTATATTTGTGATGCGTGCCTATTAATGATTTCCTATCCTTTACCGTTGGCCTTATACCTGCCATATGATTAACAACAGAATAGTCACAAGTAATTAGTTCGTTTAGTTTTTCAATAAGTTCCTGCTTGCCGGCCTCTGTTATCGTAGCCGTTTTATCATACCATTCATATGTAGCACCAACCTTATATAAGTCATTGCCCAAAGGTAAAACAAACACGCCACTGTTTATGGCAACATCAAGTTTAAGATCTGGCGCATGAATTATTAAAAGTTCACCCTTAGTACCATCTAACGGCAGATAATTGAAGTACGGGTTAGCATGCAGCCCAAAACCTTCGGCAAAAACAATATGCTTTGCCGATATGTCTTTGTACGAAACATGCTCATCAGAAACTATTAATTCCTGATAGATAAAAGAGTCCTTTATTAAGCAATTGATAGAGTCAAGATACTCGCAATAATTAGTTAGCAAAGACACGGTATCAACATAGCCAGTACCCAACACCTCCCCAAAGTAGAATGGGCTTGGCAAATAGTCATACTTTCTTAATATGAGATGCTTACTCAAAAAAGGCTCTAAGGATGGCTTATCCATCGCCTCAAACCACATATTTTGCTCTTCAATACTTGCAAATTTCCTGTAAATGGGTAACGAAAAATCTACATTTGTGCTGATACGTTCCTCCACAATTTTGTAAAATGGTTTCATGTATTCTAAGTGCAGTTTAGCATCCTGCGGAAGGCTAAAGCGCTTCAAAATAATCGGATTGTAGAGCCCGGCAGCAACTACACTGGAATTATGTGAGTCATCGCTAATAAGCACAAAGCTTTTGTTGTTTTGTATACACGTTTCAGCAAAGCTAATACCCGCTAATCCGCCACCTACAATAATAAAATCTTTCATGGGTATAAAAATAAAAAACTCTTACCACAAGGGTAAGAGTTTTTATATAATTAGGAACAAATGTTAGTAATTCCACATATCCTGCTCAAAGTTACGTATCTTATCTTTGATACGTTCAGCCTCAAGCAATTGCATTTGTGCATTTTCTTTCATGTATTGTTCTATAAGCCTGTCGCCATAAACGTTCTCTTCTTTTACAATAGTACTGCTAAAGCGCCTTGAGTTAAGAAGGTGATCAAAGGTAATAGGCACTGCTGAGTTACGCTCATTGAATGACTTAGCATTATGAAGGATATCTCGTGCTGCAGGATAAAACACCCAGAATAATTCGATAGGATCTGCATCGGGACCTGATCGTAACAACGTAAGTGCATCTACAGCCATTGGGCATATACCCAAGATCCTGTATTTAAGTTCACCTTGCCTCTTATCAAAGTACCATGTACCTACAATTTTGTATTTGGTAACATCCTGAGCAGAAACCTGAGAAGTTGAATAATGCTCATCAGTAAGGATACCGGCGGTTTTTAATTCCTCTTCAGACTTTCCTGGGTTCTGGTTCTGTACTTCACGACCAAAGTCATTAAGTTCTTTAAAGAAGAACACACTCTGAATATCTTCTCCTGTTTTCTTTGTAGTAAAATAAGAGTCGTCATATACCTCAGTAAGCTTACCATCTTTTATGGCAGTAATCAAAACATTGAATAGTGACTTTCTATCTTCGCTTAAATTCTCTTCTACTGGAAAATACATAGGGAAATTAATACGCTGATCAAGGTCAATCACTTCCCATACTTTTTTGGCAAACAACACATCCCTGTCTCCCACATATCCATAAGGTAGAGGCTTATCATGATCCAATGAATCCTGAGCTGCGGTTTTCTTACCTATTTCATCCGGTGTTTTAGCATTCAGAAGGTTAGACTGGGCGAAAGCCGGAGCCATACCTGCCAAAAACAAAGCCGCTAATATAAAATTTCTGCTATTCATTATTTTAATTTTAAACTGTAAAAGAAAAACGCTCTTTTATACTAAATTATTGTACTTCCCAAGCGAAAGAACTAGACCTTGGTGGTTTGTAACCTCCAGCGCCTACAAGATCAAACTCAACGTTGTTAATAGTAACAACATCACCCCTTTTAGTTTTAGCTATCGCAGCAAGAGCTTTAGCATCAAACCTGTTACCTTGCACGATCATAGCCGGGCTGCCAGGAACATAAACCTCGAAAGATTTAACTGAAGTTTGAACATCAAACACGAAATCAGGGAACGCGATAGCGATAGTTGATGATGAAAGGTCATTCTTGTTACCTTTACCAGAACCAGCTTTACCTCGTAATGAAGGTACCGGCGCAGGGATGGGGCGTACATTAAATGTCTTTTTAGAAGTAACAGATTTACCATCACTCATTTTTCCTGTAACACTAACTACAGCAGTTGTACCTGAAGCACTTGAAACATTCCAGTTATACTGACCTGATTTAGAACCTTTACGGAAGTTACCACCTGACGCATTTGCCGTTACAGCATTATCAGGAATACCTGCAAATGAAACTGTCATAGGGTTATCAACACCACGGTATACAGAGTTCATTTTATCAGCAGATATAGTAGCTTCGTTAGGACGAGGCACTACAACATATTTACCTTCAAATTTCAATGGAATAGTTTTACCATCTTCAACGAAGGTAAATTCACCATTAATTGATTGCTCACCTATGTTACCAGCAGTCATATCAATAACAGCCTGACCATTTTGAAGTTTACCAGGACCTTTAAATGATGTAGGTTTAGTATTCTCATCATACCTACCTAATACCACTTTACCTGTAACTTTTTCTCCCTGGAAATAAGCATTTTTATCTAAAACCACAAGTGCAGTATAATTAGACATCGATACTGCTTCACTTAGAGCTTTACCAAGCGCAGCGCTGTAAACTGATGCCTCAATAACTTTAACATTGTTCTGAAGTGCAGAAAGTTTAGTTAACGATGCAATTGCAGGAAAACCTTTGTAGTGATAATCAAGGTATTTCTTAGTTACACCTTCACCATCTTTAACATCTGCAGTATTAAACTTGTTATCAAGTTCTGCATTAAGGCTTTTAAATTTAGGATCATTACCTATAGCTGCCTTCATGTCAGCTTTATATTTCTCGAATGCAGCAATGATCTCTTCTCCTTTTTTAGAATATCCATCACCGCTAAACCAAGCTTCATCAATTTTATCACCTTTATCCATCGCTTCATAAGGCAATTTACCGCTTTCCGTTCTTTCAACTTCTTTGGTAACATCTCCTTTGAGTGATTCAAGATAAGTAACAAAATCTGCTGAAATTGTTTTCACTTTGTCAGCTATCTGCTTAGCCGGACCATATTGTCCCGGTGACTCTGTAGCTTTACTTGCAAGTGAAGAATATAAACCTTCGTTACTTGTTGTAGCATCTTTATTTGAAGCTTCAAATTGTTCGTTCATCAAGCCAAAAGCGGATAATACCTCTTTTGACATATTTAAGGCCATCATAGCGATGAAAACCAGATACATCAGGTTCACCATCTTTTGCCTTGGGGTTAATTTACCTCCTGCCATTTCTAATTAGTATTGTTGTTTTTTGTTAAAAATATTTTTTGGTTACTAATTAGCTATAATTAAGCTCTGTTTCCCATTGCAGAAAGCATACCACCGTAAACATTGTTAAGTGAAGCAATGTTTTTAGTCATAGCAGTCATTTCCGCTTGTAGTTTAGTAGCATTTTCAGCAATTACTTTGTTAGCTTCTGCGTTACGAGCAGCGCTATCAAGCTGAACTTTGTAAAGGCTGTTTAGAGACTCCATCTGAGCAGCAGCAGTAGACATTTCTTCACTATATTTCTTCTGAGAAGAGATAGAATCTACAGTAGGAGCAATTCCTTTTGCAGCAGATTCGAAGTTTTTGATGCTGTTACCAAGGCTTGACATAAGTGCACCGTCAATTTTAGCCTCTTTAAGTAAGTTGTCAAGTTTTTGAGAAAGAAGACCTTGAGCCTCAGCAGGATTTTCTTTTTTAATCTCTTTTTTCTTAGCGTCGCCGCCGGCAAGTTCAGGATATACCAATGACCAGTCAAGTTCTTTGTGAATAGGTTCGAAAGCAGAAAGAGCAAAGATGAAAGCCTCAGTACCAAGACCTGCAATAAGCATTTCGCTCGCACCAGGCCAGTGCATTAATTTAAATAGTGCTCCGATAATTACAACCGCCGCTCCAAGACCATAGGCCATGTTCATAACTCTTTGTGGTAGTGCCATAATAAAAATAATTTAGTTTTTAGTTAAGTTAATTAATTTAAA
>Ga0265798_10001267_pt1 | contig 39728 bp, 31 predicted proteins | sample P3T30metagenome_FD_192430 | JGI IMG/M metagenome (GOLD analysis project Ga0265798, IMG submission 192430) | Plant litter microbial communities from East Loma Ridge, Irvine, California - P3 T30 | ecosystem: Environmental > Terrestrial > Plant litter > Unclassified | place: USA: California...
ATACAATGGCCAGTAAAGATAGAATACTAAGACAAAAGGAAGAGACCAGGTGCAATATCCTGAACGCTGCCTATGACATAGTTAAGGAAGAGGGATGGCTTGGTTTGAATATGCGTAAGATTGCCGACAGGATAGAATATACTGCCCCCATTATTTATGAATATTTTTCGAACAAGGATGCGATTCTAAACGAATTGACTAAGAAAGGATTTTTGCAACTCACAAAGCAGCTTAAAACTGCTAAAGAGAATGCAGCAAGCCCGGAAGAAGCACTTGAAGCCATGTGGATGGCATTTTGGGACTACGCTTTTAGCGATAAGGAGCTATACCAGGTAATGTTTGGCGTAGAGATGACGTGCTGCTTAATGCAATGTGCCGAAGCAGAGTCCCCGTATAGGCTATTTACTGAGGAGATCTCTATAGTTATGGGGAAGCCGGATCCTGAGATTGTAAAGCAAAAATACTTTACGTTCTTCTCTGTAATTCATGGGTTGATATCCATTAACATTATTGGTAACGGACTGCCGGTAGCGATGAATACCCAAATTTTAAGGGACGCGATAAGCAGCATTATTCAGTCGCTTAAAGTGCCCGCCTAATTTTTTAATTAACTCTTAACGCTGTTAGATTTCTACTAAGCGTAAATGGAGTAGTGTGTTTGCTTATAGTAAAACTTAACGCTGTTAGATTTTTTAAAGGACGTAGATTAGGATTTCAGTGCTATTTTTAGCTTATTTCTTAACGTTGTTAGATTATTTAAAGCATGTATATATAAGCGTAATATAGTAGCTGTGCGCTACAATACTTAACGATGTTAGATTATTTAATTATGATAAATATGAAGCCATTTAACCATTTATAGTGTCACTACACGGCTCCCGAACTAATGACTATAGCAAGTACAACCCAAAAAAACCCTTATGTAATGAAAACAAACATTTCACCTCAATATAATTTAATCTTCAAAATTCTCGACAACATGAAAATTATCCTTCCCCTTGCCATGTTACTGGCTGCAATGGCCAGCTGCGGTCCGGACCATTCGGCACAACAACAGGCTGCACCCGCCCCTACCCTGCCCGTTACAACCGTAAGCAGCTCGAACGCAACTACACAACAAGAATACCCTGCCTCTCTACAAGGAACGGTCGATATAGAGATTCGTCCGCAGGTTAATGGTAACCTCGAAAAGATCTTTGTAGATGAAGGTGCCCTTGTAACAAAAGGCCAACCACTATTTAAAATAAACGAACAGCCGTACCGCGAGCAACTTAACAATGCTCTTGCAAGTTTTCACGCTGCTCAGGCTTCGCTAATCAATACCCAGTTAGAAATAGATAAGCTTACCCCACTTGTAGCTAACAAAGTAGTATCAGATTATCAGCTAAAAACTGCAAAGGCATCGCACCAGGTGGCACAGGCAAACCTTGAGCAGGCAAAAGCAATGGTAGGGACTGCAAAAATAAATTTAGGTTATACCCTTATTACCGCCCCCGTTAGCGGTTACATAGGCCGCTTGCCAAAAAAACAGGGCAGCCTGATTGCCATAACCGATGTTGACGCATTAACCAAACTATCCGACGTTCATGAGGTTTACGCTTACTTCTCTTTAGGAGAGGCAGATTTCATCAACTTTAAATCACAGTACAGCGGTACAACACTAAACGATAAAATAAGTCATCTTGCACCGGTTTCTTTAATACTTGCAGATAATTCTGATTATCCTGTTACCGGAAAAATAGATATGGTAGATGGTCAGTTCGACAAGAACACCGGGGCCATTACTTTAAGAGCCACCTTCCCTAATAAAAACGGCATCTTGCGTTCTGGCAATACAGGCAAAATACGCCTGGGTCTTCAGCATGACAATGCTATTTTAATTCCGCAGTCGGCCACTGTAGAGATGCAGGATAAGGTTTTTGTGTTTACCGTTGGCAACAACAATAAAGTAACCAAAATGCCAATCTCGGTTATTGGTAAAAGCGGTGTAAACTATCTTATAAAAGATGGTGTAAAATCAGGCGATCAAATAGTATTAAGCGGTATAGACAAGCTTCAGGACGGGCAGGTAATACAACCTGAAAAATCAGGTAAAGTTGCCCAAGTAATTAACAAACAATAATTAGCACACAATGTTCAAAATATTTATACAGAGGCCTGTACTGGCCACCGTTATCTCCATTTTACTGGTCATAATGGGTATACTGGGGCTTACAAAATTACCATTACAACAGTTTCCGGATATCGCTCCCCCATCGGTTTTGGTAACTGCAGTTTATCCGGGTGCTAATGCAGAAACAGTGTTACGATCTGTAGCGCCATCATTAGAGGAATCTATAAATGGTGTAGAGAATATGACCTACATGAGCTCTACCGCCAGTAACGATGGTACCTTAGCCATTACTGTTTTCTTTAAATTAGGTACCAATGCAGACCAGGCCGCCGTAAACGTGCAAAACAGGGTTGCGCAGGCCACAAGCCAACTACCCGCAGAGGTGGTGCAGCAGGGTGTTATAACTGCCAAGCAGCAAAACAGTTTTATTATGGCCATTGGTATTTATACCGAAGATGAGGCTAAATACGACCAGACATTTGTTGCTAATTATGCGCAGATAAACATAATACCGGAGATTAAGCGTATTCCCGGAGTTGGATCGGCAAGTATTTTTGGCGGTACAAAAGATTATTCTATGCGTGTGTGGCTAAACCCAACACAAATGGCAACTTATAACGTTACGCCAAATGAGGTTATGGCTGCCATTCAGGACAAAAGTTCAGAAGCCGCTCCCGGCAAGTTTGGAGAAAGAAGTAAAGAAGTTTTTGAATATGTAATTAAATATAAAGGGAAACTTACCAAGCCCGAAGATTACCAAAACATTGCCATACGGTCTAATGCAGGTGGATCTGTACTGCGTGTAAAAGATGTTGCCAGAGTAGAACTTGGTGCTTATTCTTACAACAGCTTAACGCGTTTAAACGGGAAAAAAGGGGTTGTATTAGGTATTATTCAGTTAGCAGGGTCTAACTCAAATGATATTCAGGTGGCGATAAACAAATTAATGGTTAAAGCCTCTAAAGATTTCCCTACCGGCATAAAACACAATATATTCTATAGTACAAAAGTGTCGTTAGACCAGTCTATCGAGCAGGTGGAGCATACATTACTCGAAGCTTTTATATTGGTATTTATAGTGGTATTTATGTTCCTTCAGGACTTTAGGTCTACTTTAATTCCGGCAATTGCGGTTCCGGTAGCAATTTTAGGAACATTCTTTTTCATGCAGCTTTTTGGTTTCTCTATTAACCTGCTTACGCTGTTTGCCTTAATTCTTGCCATTGGTATTGTGGTAGATGATGCAATTGTAGTTGTAGAGGCTGTACACGCTAAAATGGAACACAAACATTTATCGCCAAAGGTAGCTACGAGCGAGGCCATGCACGAAATTACAGGTGCTATCATCTCTATTACGCTGGTAATGGCTGCTGTATTCCTTCCGGTTGGCTTTATGGAAGGATCTACAGGAGTTTTTTATCGCCAGTTTGCCTTTACTATGGCAATTGCAATTGTAATTTCTGCAGTAAATGCACTAACGCTAAGCCCGGCACTTGCTGCATTATTCTTAAAAGATAATCATGCTGCACACGAGGGCGATGCACCTTACGCTAAAAAAGGATTTAAGGAAAAGTTCTTTACAGGATTCAACGACAGTTTCGACGCGCTGACTAACAGGTATGTTGGCGGAATAAAATTCCTGATCCGTAATAAATGGGTTAGCATGGGTGGTTTAGCAATAATTACAATAGCTACGGTAGTAATGGTTAAAACCACTCCGGCAGGGTTTATTCCAACAGAAGACCAGGGATTTATCGCTATATCTGTTAACACGCCTTCCGGAACCTCTTTAGAAGGAACCCAAAAAATAATGTCGGAGGCCGAGAATACTCTAAGAGGTATGGAGCCCTTTAACTTTGTAACGGCAATTTCTGGTTTCAACCTGCTCACAAATTCTACAAGCCCATCATCGGCAGTTGTATTTGTGCTGCTTAAGCCGAACAAAGAGCGTGGTAAAACCAAGAATATTGATGATGTAATGAATGAGGTCCGCGCAAAATTAGGCGCCATTTCGGGCGGTAGCTTCTTTGTATTTAGTTTCCCAACCGTACCCGGATTTAGTAACGTGGAAGCGTTAGATGTCGTGCTGCAGGACAAGACAGGAGGCAAGCTGGATAAATTTAGTGGTATTTCTCAAAATTTTATAGGAGAGTTAATGAAACGCCAGGAAATCGCAGTTGCCTTTACAAGCTTTAAAGCTGATTATCCTCAGTTACAACTGGACATCAATGATGCTAAAGCCGATCAGTTAGGTGTAAAAGTTAAAGATATATTGCAAACCATGCAGGCTTACTTTGGTAGCGCACAGGCATCCGACTTTAACCGTTTTGGTAAGTATTACAGGGTTGTTGTACAGGCAGACATTGCCGACAGGGCAGATCCGTCGGCTATAGACCGCGTCTTTGTTAAGAATAAGGACGGAGAGAAAGTGCCTATAAACACTTTGGTAAAACTAACCCGCATTTATGGTTCTGAAACGGCTTCGAGATACAATTTGTTCAACTCAATTTCTATCAACGCCATCCCTAAACCTGGTTTTAGCTCGGGTGATGCCATAAAGGCAATCGAAGAAGTTGCGGCGCAACAATTACCTGCAGGCTACAGTTATGAATTTTCAGGGCAAACGCGCGAAGAGATATCCTCGGGAGGGCAATCTGCAACGATTTTCCTACTGTGTTTAATCTTCATCTATTTCTTACTTGCGGCGCAGTATGAGAGTTATATCCTGCCATTTGCAGTAATTTTATCAATCCCGGCAGGAATATTTGGAGTATTTGTTGCCATAGGCTTAACAGGAATAGAAAACAACATTTATGTGCAGGTTGCACTGGTTATGCTAATTGGGTTGCTTGCAAAAAATGCAATTCTTATTGTAGAGTTTGCATCCCAGAAACGAAATTCCGGCCAGTCATTAGTTAAAGCCTCTATAGATGCTGCCAAGCTTCGCTTACGACCAATTATCATGACATCGCTTGCCTTTGTGGTAGGGTTAATACCAATGATGGGAGCTACAGGCCCATCTGCACAGGGTAACCACTCTATTAGCATTGGTGCCGCAGGTGGTATGGTATCGGGTGTTATACTTGGTTTATTTATAATACCTGTATTATTTGTAATCTTCCAGTATCTGCAGGAAAAAGCAGGCAAGAAACCACAGGCAGTTTTAAATAACGAGGCAAGGGCTTAATGCCGCCGCATCTATCTAATTATAATCATGAAAAAGTATATAACAACCTATTCCGTATCGCTATTGCTGATACTTATAACGTCCTGTAAAATATCTAAGGACGTTGACACACCCAGGGATGCAGTGCCCGAAACGTACAGGGATGTAACATCATCTGATACTACAAGTATTGCCGACCTGGACTATAAGTCGTTCTTTAAAGAACCTACACTGCAGGCATTGCTAACTAATGCGGTTGCTAAAAACAACGACCTTTTGGTAGCACAAAAGAACATTGAGGTAGCCCAACTGCAATACCGGCAGACAAAATGGAACAACGTGCCTAACATAAGTTTAAATGTAGGCGCAACCTCTACAAATCCGTCGCAAAACAGCCTTAACGGCATAAGCCTTAGCCAGTTTTTAGGCCAGAACCACATCGACGATTTTACCGCATCGGCGGGGTTATCATGGGAGGCAGACATTTGGGGAAAAATAAAGAACCGCAAGCGCAGCGCACTTGCCCAATACCTGCAAACGGAAGAGGCTAAAAAAGCGCTGCAAACCACAATAGTATCTACCGTGGCAAAAGGTTTTTATAACCTGCTTATGCTGGATGCGCAACTGGAAATTGCCAGGAAAAATGTGGAGCTTAACGAGAGGACACTCACAATTATAAACCTGCAATTTGATGCAGGCCAGGTCACATCATTAGCAAAACAACAGGCTGAAGCTCAGCGTTTAGTTGCAGCCCAGTTAATACCGCAGTTAGAGCAAAATATTGCCATACAGGAAAATGCTTTAAGCATACTTGCAGGCAGTTTCCCACAGGCTGTAACGCGTAAAATAGTGCTTGGTAACATTGCGTCGGGCAATAACCTGTCTGCAGGTGTACCCTCATCACTAGTAAGCCGCCGCCCGGATGTTAAAGCCGCCGAGCTTGCCATACTGGATGCCAATGCAAGGGCCGGTATTGCAAAAGGAAGCCTTTATCCTTCTTTAGTTATATCTGCAACAGGCGGTGTAAACGCGTTCGAAGCCAGTAAATGGTTTAACATCCCGGCATCATTGTTTGGAATTGTAGGTGGAAGCCTCGCACAGCCATTATTAAATGGCAAAAGGCTGCGTACCGAATATGAAATAGCAAAAGTGCAGCGCGAAAAAGCGGTAATTAGCTTTCGCCAACAGGTTTTAACAGCCGTGGGCGAAGTCTCTAACTCACTTATAAAAATAGAAAAGCTGGAAGTTAGTTATGGTATAGCCGCTAATAGGGTAAGCACGCTGCAAACCGCAGTAGGAAATGCCGATATGCTTTTCCAGAATGGAATGGCAAATTATCTTGAGGTAATTACCGCGCAGGGCAATTTACTGCAAAGTGAACTGGAGCTTGTTGCCCAGAAAAAATCAAGGCTGGAAGCTGATGTAGAGCTTTACCGCTCTCTTGGTGGAGGCTGGAGATAAATTTTTCGAGGTTTTGTTTATTGGAAGTGGGGCGAACTATAATGGTTCGCCCTTCTTTATTTTAAAAGCTAAATGCAAATTTCTTACAAAAAATACACATAATAATATGTTAAAACTTAAAGTCAATCTAAATGATTGTTTGAAATTTACATTTTGTGATAATATGATATTAAATGGTTAGATTTGGATAAATTTTAAATCCGTTACCGTGCAAGAAGAAATCAACGCGACGAATGAAAGTGAGAAATTTGTTTTTCCTAAAACAAAAACAGGAATTGAAGGCCTTGATGAGATTACCGATGGCGGTTTTCCTAAAGGCAGGCCTACCCTAATATGCGGCAGCGCCGGCTGCGGCAAAACGTTGCTTTCGATGCAATTTTTAATAAAAGGCATTACCGAGTTTAATGAACCCGGTGTTTTTATGTCTTTTGAAGAGCCAAGTAAAGATCTCTCCCTTAACGTAAAATCTCTTGGTTTTGACCTTGAGAAACTTAAAGCTGATAAAAAACTTGTGGTTGACTACGTTCGCGTAGAGCGTTCTGAAATTGAAGAGGCAGGAGAATATGACCTTGACGGCCTTTTTATCCGTCTTGCCCATGCAATCGATACCGTAAAGGCTACGCGTGTAGTTCTTGACACTATCGAATCTTTATTTTCCGGACTTGATAACCAGGCTATTTTAAGGGCAGAGTTAAGAAGGCTGTTTCATTGGTTAAAAGAAAAAGGAGTTACCGCTATTATAACCGGAGAGCGTGGTGAAGCCACCCTGACCCGCCAGGGACTTGAAGAATATGTGTCTGACTGTGTAATAGTTTTAGACCACAGGGTTATAGAGCAGGTTTCTACCCGCAGGCTCCGTATAGTAAAGTACCGCGGCTCTACCCATGGTACAAACGAATACCCGTTCCTTATAGATGGAGACGGAATTTCTGTACTGCCCATAACATCGCTAAGGCTTGATAATGAGGTGTCATCAGATATTATCTCGACCGGTGTTCCCGGACTGAGCGAAATGTTTAATGGCGGCGGCTTTTACCGCGGCAGTAATATATTAATATCTGGCACGGCAGGCACGGCAAAAACTACCATTGCGGCTTACTTTGCAGAAGAACAGTGCAGAAAAGGTGAACGAACGGTGTTTTTTGCCTTCGAAGAATCGCCGCAGCAACTGGTGCGCAATATGAAATCTATAGGTATGGATCTTGAAAAATACATTAAGTCCGGCCTATTGCAAATACACTCTTCTCGCCCGTCTTTAAATGGGCTCGAACTGCATTTACTTACTCTCAGGAAACTTATAAAAGATTTTAAGCCTACTACGGTTATTATAGATCCTATAAGTAATTTAATAAGCGTGGGCAGCGAGCAGGAGGTCAGGTCTATGCTGGTACGATTAATCGATATGCTTAAATTTAGCAACATAACGGCATTGTTTACTTCTTTAAATAAACAAAACGATAATTTTAGGCCGGACCTTGCTGAAGAATCTGTTTCGTCGTTAGTAGACACCTGGATAACCGTGCGCGACATGGAGGGCATTGGCGAGCGTAACCGTGGTTTATTTATAGTAAAATCGCGTGGTATGGGCCACTCTAACCAGGTGCGTGAATTTATAATTACAGCAAAAGGTATTGAATTACTGGATGTTGAAATGGGCCCTAACGGTATACTAACCGGTGCGGCAAGGAAAACGAACCAGATGAAGAAAGAGGTAACAGAGATTACCCTGCAAAATGAACTGGATCGAAAAGACAGAGAAATTGCCCGTAAGCGCAGAGTGCTGGAAGCAAATATCGAAGCGCTTAAAAACGAATTCGAATCGGTTGAAGACGAACTAAGTATATTAAGGGCTACAGAGGCATTACAAGCTAAAGTATCTAAGGATAAAAACGAAAATATATAATGGCACAAGAAGTAGCCGAATGGCAATTAATGCTCTATATAGCAGGGCAGACACCAAAGTCTATAAAAGCATTAAACAACATAAAAAAATATGCCGAAGAGCACCTTAAAGGTATTTACAGCATAGAGATTATAGACCTGTTGCAGAACCCGCAACTGGCAGAAGGCGACCAGATACTTGCAGTACCTACACTGGTAAGGAAATTTCCTGAACCTATACGCAAGATAATTGGCGACCTTAGTAACGAAGAAAGGGTACTTGTAGGATTAAACATTAAACCCTTAACTTAAAAAAAGTGGAAAACGGCCAAAACAGCACCGCCGAGTCAGAGAAACATAAGTTTTTACTTTTTGTTTCGGGCATGTCTGTTAAATCAGGCCATGCCATAGAAAATCTGCGCAGAATTTGCGAGACCTATCTTCCCGGTAATTTTGAGATACAAATTATAGATATAGGCCGGGACAGAGAACAAGCCGTTAATTACCAGATAGTAGGCATCCCTACCCTAATAAAAACAGCTCCTAATACACCACGTATTATTGTGGGCGACTTATCGGATACCGAAAAAGTTTTAAGAATACTTGACCTCTGATTTGGAAGATAAAAATTTACATATAAGCCGCCTTGAGCAGGAAATACAAGCGCTGCAGGTAAAACTTGATGATGCCAATAATATTATTGATGCCATTAGGGATGGATCTGTAGATGCCTTAGTAGTTCAAAAAGAGGGTAAAGCAGAGATATACTCTATAGAAAGTGCCGATTATACTTACCGCATACTTATAGAAAAATTTGGAGAAGGCGCATTAAGCATATCCGAAGAAGGCCTTATTTTGTATTCTAACGAATACTTTTCTAAACTTATAGGTTTGCCTGCCAGTAAAATAACCGGCAGCTACTTTACAGATTATGTAAAGTCGCCAAGGGAGTATATTTCCTTAAAAAATTCGTTAAGCGACGGCCCCGTCAAAAAAGAGATAACCTTAAAAGGCAATGACAGGAACATACCCGTATATGTATCTCTTACAGATTTGCATCCTACGGTACCTGCCATTGGTGTGGTGGTAACAGACCTTACCGACAAAAAAGAGCATGAGCTTGCTCTCGTTAAACACCAGCATGAACTCGAAGATAAAATTAACGAGCTAAATGCCAGCAATACCAGCCTGGAACAGTTTATACATGTAATATCGCACGATCTTAAAGAGCCTTTGCGCAAAATACTTATGTATACAGAGCGGCTTAGTTCTAAAGACGAAAAGGACAGTGCCTATTTTGACATTATAAAGTCTTCGTCACTACGGTTAAATTCGCTCGTAGACGATCTTGTTAAATATGCCTTTATAGCTAATAAAGATGAAGATGCTAAAATAGCATTAGACAACGTTTTGAAAGAAACCATAGATGACCTGGAGGTAACAATACAGGAGAGCGCCGCAATTATAGAGGTGGGGAACCTGCCCTTTATAAGAGGTTCTAAAGTGCAAATGAGGCAGTTATTTTCTAATTTAATTATAAATGCTATTAAATATAATAGCGGAGAAAATGCTCCTTTTATTAAAATAGAATGTCAGCATGATGTTATTGTAGAAAACAATATCAGTTATTACAAGGTGAGTATTACAGATAACGGTATAGGCATGAAAGAGGCTTACCTAAACAAAATTTTTACTATCTTTCAGAGGCTGCACATGCGGAACGAATATTCCGGAAACGGTATAGGTCTCGCTATTTGCAAAAAAATAATGGAAAACCACAATGGCCGCATTAGTGTAGATAGTACTGTTGGCAACGGCAGTACCTTTAACCTTTATTTCCCAGCAAATGATACTAAATAACCTGCATATATTAATTGCCGAAGACGATGAAGATGACGGGATGCTAATAAACGATAGTTTTTTTAAAAACGAACGGTACAGCAAAGTTAGTATGGTAAAGAATGGGCAGGAGTTAGTAGACCATTTAAATAATCCTGAAAACGACCTCCCTGACATTATACTTACCGACATTAATATGCCGATAATGAGTGGCATAGAAGCTCTGGTTGAGATCATGAAAGACCCAAGATACAATACAATACCCTGTTTTGTATATTCTACATCTATTAACCCCATTTACGAAGAACGCTGCGAAGAACTCGGCGTTAAGGGCTTCCTTATAAAACCATTCAGCCTTGAAGAGTTTGACAACATACCTAACAGGATTATTTCCACTTTAGCTACCGCATAATTTTTTTGATTTGGAACAACAGGATTACAACCATAACTTCTCATTTTTGCCTGATAGTAGCAAGACAGTATTATCTATCGCTACAATAAACTGGCAATTACACACATTAGGTCTTCCCGACCAATGGCCGCAGGAGTTGCGTTTTATCCTGTCGTACACCTTGTCGTCTACTATTCCTATGCTTTTGCTGTGGGGCGACGATAACCTTATTTTTTATAATGATGCGTTTGCAACATCTATAGATGACAGCTTACCATTAGGAGAAAGCATCAATCATGCTAACACTGTATCTCAGGCCATTGCGGCATCAGTTCGCAAAACACGGGCAACCGGCAATGGTACATCGCAATCAGATGTAATAATTCCCGTAAAACATAATAACGGTATACTTAATGCCCACTGGTGCATAAACTATACACCTGTAACAGATAGTACCAAGGTACCTCAAGGAGTATCGGTCATATTTAATAATATAACAGATACCCAGTTTAATAAAGCAATTACAAGGGAGATCCTTCAAAAGGAGCAGGCATTCCGAAGCATTATAAAAAGTGCCCCCTTCCCTATCGGAATCTACACAGGCCCTAATATGGTAATTGAGTTTGCCAATAAATCACTGTTAGACATATGGGGTAAAGGTCCGGAGGTTATAGGTTTGGAATACCACCTGGTAATGCCCGATCTCGTAAAACAGGACGTGCTTGCAGAGCTAACTAATGTTTTAGAAACCGGAATTCCGTTCAGGGTTGACAACAGACACATACAAGTACTTAAAAATGATGTTATTGAACATTATTACTTAAACTATAGTTTTACACCACTATTTGACAATAGCGGAAAAATATATGGCATAATGAGCAGTGCCGCCGACGTTACCGAACTTAATCTTGCTAAGAAACGTGCAGAGGATAGCCAGGCACGCTTTTACTCGCTTGTAGAAGAAGCTCCGGTTCATACTGCCCTGTTTACGGGCAGAGAGATGAAAGTTGAAGTGGCAAACCCTGAAATGCTAAAGATATGGGGTAAAGACAATTCGGTTATTGGTAAGCCTTTAATAGAGGCAATACCGGAAATTGTTGGCCAGCCATTTGTAGAGATTTTAGATAATGTTTTTACAACAGGTATTGCCTATTCTGATACTGATACCCCTGCAGATCTTGAGGTTGATGGCAGGCTGCAGACTTTTTATTTTGATTTTACCTACAAACCTTTGCTGGATGCTAACGGCGAAGTGTACGGTATCATGGACGTGTCTGTAGATGTGACAGAAAAAGTTATTGCACAAAGAAAAAACAAGCTGGAGCAGTTACGCTTTGCATCCCTTATTGAGGAAGCTCCTGTAGCGACTGCATTTTTTACCGGCCGGGAAATGAATGTTGACATTGTTAACGAAAGAATGCTGAAAATATGGGGTAAAGACAAATCTATTCAGGGCAATCCGCTGGTTGTCGCTGTACCGGAACTTTTAGGCCAACAGTTTTTAGACATACTCGATAATGTATTTACAACAGGAATTACCTATGTAGATACCGATACGGAAGCCCAACTTATGGTTGACGGCGCATTACGAACGTATTATTTCGATTTTACCTATAAGCCTATACGTGATGAAAAAGGCGAGATCTATGGCATAATAAGCATGGTGGTAGACGTAACTAATAAAGTTATTGCAAACCGGCAGATTATAGACAGCCAGAAGCAGTTGCTCGAATCTTTTGAACAGTCTCCTGTAGGCATCGCTGTACTTAAAAATGAAGGGTTAACCTTCACATTAGCTAATGCATTTTATTGCGGCCTCGTGGGAAGAAAAGCAGAGGACATCATAAATAAACCTCTCTTAGAAGCACTGCCGGAACTTAAAGGCCAGGGATTTGATGAAGTTTTAAATAATGTTATAAAAACCGGGGTTGCATTCACAGCAAAGGAAGTAGCCGTAGAGCTGCTGCGAAGTGGCGCAATGGAAACGATCTATGTAGATGTTGCCTATCAGCCCCGCTTTGAGCGCGACATGAGCATTAGTGGTATCCTCGTGGTTGCTACAGATGTTACACAACAGGTAGTATCCCGCAGGAAGGTGGAGGCCAGCGAAGCAAAACTAAAATCGGTTATAGCTACTGCACCAGCAGGTATGGGCCTTTTTGTAGGCCGCGACCTCGTTATAGAGATGCCTAACCAAACGTTTATAGATATTGTAGGCAAAGGGTGGGACGTTGTAGGCAAACCACTACGAGAAGCTATGCCGGAGTTGGTTACTGAGGGGCAACCGTTCCTTAAAATACTTGATGACGTTTTTACATCGGGAAAAATGTTCCAGACCGATGGATCTCAGGTACTTATTGTACAGAACGGCGTAATGACTTATAATTATTACAACATAACCTACACGCCAATATTTGACGAAAATGGAGAAGTTTATGCCATACTGGATATAGCAATAGACGTGACTGAAGCAGTTATATCGCGCCAGCGTGCCGAAGAAGCTGGTAAAGCGTTGTTAGGTGCTATAGAACTTGCCGAACTTGCAGCATGGAGTTACGACATTAAAGAAAATAAGTACACATATTCGCCAAGGTTTATGGAATGGCTCGGTTTTACCGAGGATACTAAAGACTATGATGATGCTTATGAGGTATTGCCGGAGGCCTACAGGCAATCTGTGGCAGATGCTCTTGCCGCAGCTATACAGCCGGGAAGTAGCGGCATGTACAAAAATGAACATCCTATAGTTAACAGGGTTACCGGCAACGTAATGATAGTAAATACGCAGGCACAGGTATTTTATGATATGCAGGGTAAACCGGAAACGCTTACGGGCACCGCCCGAGACGTTACAAACGAGCGTGCTTTGCAGCAGCAACTCGAAGATCAGGTTAAGGAGCGTACAGAGAAGCTGCAGCATGCCAATGCTGAACTTGCAGAAGCGAACAGCAGCCTGCAAAAATCAAACTCGGAGTTAGGGCAATTTGCCTACATAGCGTCTCACGATTTACAGGAGCCGGTACGAAAAATAAGCACCTTTATAAAGATGCTCGAAGATACATTAGGCAACAAAATCGATGAGCGCTCTAAATTTTACATTCAGCGTATAGAGAATTCTACTCAAAGGATGACCAGCCTTATAAGGGATATCCTGGGGTACTCGCAGTTATCTAAAGACAGTGAAGTATTTGCCAAAACAAACCTCAACGAAATTGCCGAAGGTGTGCTCTCTGACTTTGAGCTGATCATCGAACAAAAAAATGTTACTATAACAATAAGCGACCTGCCCGTTATAGATGCTATACCGTTGCAAATGACACAACTTATTGGCAACCTTATTTCTAACTCTATAAAATATAGTCGGGAAGACGTGGCACCGGTTATTACAGTTGACGCATCATTAGCTACTAAAAACGATTTAAATGAGTACCAAATTACTTTAGATTGTCCCTACTATAAAATAGACTTTACAGATAATGGTATTGGCTTTAAGCAGGACTATGCGCAACAAATATTTAATATTTTCCAGAGATTACACTCTAAAAACGAGTACTGGGGTACAGGTATAGGCTTAGCCATGTGTAAAAAAATCGTGCAGAATCATAACGGCGATATCCGTGCCTATGCTACCGAGGGAGGTGGTGCAAAATTCACCGTTCTTTTACCACTAAGGCAGGTTTAACAAGTTATACTACTTATTTTTTAGCCGCAACTTCGAGAGGATGTGCGATTATTTGCGATTGTTTCTCAAGAAGAGCATCCCAATCAGATACACCATTTACCTGACCGCTTTTTTGCCACGCAAATCCTGCGTAATACGTTAAGTACTTTACCGGTTTAGAGAGTACAATAAGATTGCTTTGATCTGGCGACTTGCTACTATTTGCAAAGGCATCCGTTACAAATTGCGGATTAACCACAATACCTTCGCCCACAAAAGAATCATCGATCGCTTCCCAATGCCTAAACCAGCCTGTAGTATTTTCAAGCCTTGCTGCACCCTTATTGTTAAGCAGGCTAATACCAAAGGCAAAATTGGGCACTTCAATGTCTGCCGTAAGGCTCACTTCAAATTTAGAGAAATTAGAGCCGCTGTCTAACGATATCCTTTTGGTTTCGTGCACTACATAATTGCTCCACGGATAATAATCCAGTTCGAAAATAGTGCGCAAAGGGCCGGTAGCAATTATCCTGTACCCTGAAAAATTATCAGAAACCATTAGGCTGTCCTTTACCCACACCCCTGTTCCGCCTGTACCCCTGCTGGCACCCACATGGTAAGGATCGTAACCCTCCCCCCGATCTTTATGATAGTATCCGGGCTCTTTGACATGGCCGGCATACCATTTATCAATTATTGGGTATGGCACTTTTTTAAGCCATAAATCTACCCCGCTGGATAGCGTGCTTCCCGCAATACCTGCCCTTGCTTCCTGCTGCCCTTTTTGTCCATAAACCCTAAAAGCAACTTTATCATTTTCCCATGCAAAATCGTCAGACCGTTCGGGAACAAAGCGGCAGTAGGTTTCCCCATTTACCTTTGGTAACGGTAAAGTACTGTCTGTAAAAATTATATAGGTGGCTGTTTCAGTTGCTTTTATATCGGCAAGAAAAAGCAGTTCATCATCTGCAATGCCGTTACGATTGTTATCTACCCATTGCAAAGGCACTACATTCCCTGATTGCCGCTGCTTTATCCTAATATCTTTAGCAGGATATTTTTGCAGTAATGGAAATAAAACGGTATTAGGTACACTTACAACTTCGGTACGTTTAAAACTGAGGCTATTCTTCACGTTCAGGCTAACTAAACCGTGGGTACTTTTACAATTAGAAAAAAGCACAGTTATAGCAAGTAGTGCAACAAGAAACTTATAATTCATAAACAAATGGTTACTGAGGTTCAAAAATAAGGAATTGTAGCCAATGTGTCCACGCTTAAAGTTAATGACCCACATGTTGGTAACGGTAAAAGGAGTTTCTTTTGTATCTTCGTATTCTTAATTAAACCATTATGGAAATAGGAATAGACAGCTTTGCAGCTGCGCACAATGAAACCGGCACTACTGTAAACAGCGCCGATGCGCTGGCACAACTCCTGGAGCGAATAGAACATGCAGACCGTTCAGGTCTTGATATTTTTGGAATTGGCGAGCACCACCGCAAAGATTTTCTCGATTCGGCACCGGCAGTAATATTAGCAGCTGCTGCAGCGAGAACAAAGCGTATCAGGCTTACAAGTGCTGTTACTGTGCTTAGCGCTGCAGATCCTGTTCGTGTTTTCCAGAACGCTGCAACACTCGACCTTATATCTAACGGTCGTGCCGAAATGGTAGTAGGCCGCGGCTCTTTTACCGAGTCTTTTCCGCTCTTTGGCCTTAACCTGCAGGACTACAACGATCTGTTTACAGAAAAGTTAGGCCTGCTGCTGCAAATACGCGATAATGAATATGTAACGTGGAGTGGTAAATTTAGGGCACCGCTTAACAACCAGGCTATTTACCCACGCCCTGTACAAGAGCCACTGCCGGTTTGGATAGGCGTAGGCGGTACTCCCGAGTCTTTCGCGCGTGCAGGTATGTTAGGGCTTCCGCTTATGGTTGCTGTAATAGGTGGCGAGACACATCGTTTCAGGCCCCTTGTAGATTTGTACCGCGAGGCAGGAGAAAAAGCAGGGCATGCGCCCGAAACATTAAAAGTAGGATTACACTCTTTAGGGTATGTAGCTGAAACGACGGATAAGGCTGTAGCTGACTTTTACCCGGGTTATGCCGAAACATTTACACGTATAGGCCGCGAGCGCGGCTGGCCACCGGTTAGCCGGCCACACTTTGATGCACAAAACGGCCCACGAGGTGCACTACTTGTGGGCAGCCCACAGGAAGTAGCCGAAAAGATACTGCGTCATAGCGAAGCGTTAGGTGGTATATCGAGGCTTACCTTCCAAATGGATAATGCGGGCTTGTCTCATGATAAGCTAATGCAATCTATAGCGCTTATAGGAAGTGAAGTTATTCCTTTAATAAATAATTAATTGTTAAAATAGATATCTAAATAATAACTTTAAATAGTTGTTATTTAGATATTTAACGTGATACGGCAGTATATTAACGTTTATCGGCAACTATAAATTTAATCATAGTTAAATAATATTTTATAAGTAGGTTAATGCAGCAACTTTACATCGTTGTAGTAATGAAACTGCATTTAATTTATAAATATGAAAAGAACTCTACTGGTTTCCCTAACAGCTTTAATGTTGTTAGCCGTGTCGACAAACGTTACAGCCCAGGCTCCCGTTTTAGGCAGCGCATCAACCTTTGCATTGTTTTCTACAAATGGGGCAGTAAGCAATACGGGCCTATCTCAATTTACAGGTAATGTTGGGACAAATAATGGGGCAAGTACAGCCTTTGGTAATGTAAATGGAGTAATGCACGATAATGATGTTGCGAGCACTCTTGCAGCAACCGATTTACTTATTGCTTACAATCAGTTAGATGCCGCAATACCAACTAATTTCCCGGCCGCCCTTTTAGGGAATGGGCAAACGCTTACTGCCGGGATTTACTCTATTGGGCAAAGTGCCACACTTGACGGTGTGCTTACACTAAACGGACAGAACAATGCCAATGCGGTTTTTATAATACAGATAGAAGGTGCTTTTTCGAGCACAGCATCATCACAGGTTGTACTTACTAACAATGCTCAGGCATGTAATGTATTCTGGAAAATAGAAGGCCTTGTAAGCCTGGCCTCACAAACCGAAATGAAAGGAACAATTGTTGCCAATAATGCAGCAATAACTTTAGCTTCGGGCGTTATGATAGAGGGCAGGGCACTTTCTACAACAGGTGCTATTACGGTAGATGGTTCTACTGTCTCTACCCCAATAGGCTGCGGCAGCCCGCTTCTTACAGGCCCACCTGCGCCGGTATTAGCTTCGGTAGAATGTTATACAATATTTTCAGGAAACGGTGAGGTTACAAATAGTGGCGTATCGTATGTTACCGGAGATGTAGGAACTAACATGGGACTTACTACAGGTTTTGACGAATTAAACGTAACAGGTACCGTTCATGAAAACCCTGATACTTCTACAGCCCAGGCTTCATTAGACCTTGGAGTAGTAAATAGTTACCTTAACCTTTTGCCTGCTGATATAGAATTGCTTTATCCTGCCCAGTTTGGCAACGACCTTGTATTAACGCCGCATACCTACCTGCTTAATGCTGCTACAGTATTAACAGGAACACTAACACTTGATGCACAGGATAATGCAAATGCAGTATTTGTAATAAAAATTAACGGTGCTTTATCTACAGGCACTTACGCAGAAGTTATATTATTAAATGGAGCACAACAAAAAAATGTATTCTGGAAGATAGATGGAGCCGCTCAAATTAGCGATTATTCAGAAATTAAAGGAACTGTTGTGGTTAATAATGGTGCCATAAATTTAAGTACCGGAGTTGTACTTGACGGAAGGGCATTAACTACTAATGGCGCGCTTTCTACCAATGCTGTAAGAGCTACTATGCCTGTAGGGTGTACTACAGCAGGTATAGATAAAGTTACGCAAAGTGCTCCTGCAACTTTTTACCCTAACCCGTTTACAAACTCGGTACAGCTTGTTAATGCCAGCGGTAATACAAGCGAACTTAAAATATACAATATGTTAGGCAAGCTGGTACTTAGCCGCACCATAACAGGAAGTACAGCCACGCTTGAAACAAGCTTTACCCCTGGAATGTATTTTTACAACCTTGTTGACGAAACAGGCAGAATACAGACAGGTAAGCTTATTGCAAAATAATCTCCCTGAAATCATCAGCTAAAAAACCCCCTGTATACTTAAGTATGCAGGGGGTTTTGCTGTATTATAATTTTAAGGAAGTATAATTAATAATCCACCATTTCGTCATCAACAAAACAATACAGCCAGCGCTCACCCGGTTGTGCCGATGCTATAACAGGATGCCCTGTAGCATTATGATGTTTACGCATGTGCTGTTGCGGCGACTGGTCGCAGCATAAAGTTACACCACAATCCTGGCAAATGCGCAGGTGTACCCATTGCGTATTAGCTTTTACACATTCTTCGCAAACATTCGTTTTGGTCGTAATTACTTCACGTATGGCAGTAAGGTGGCTGCAAAAATTAGGATCGCTCATGATATTTTTAATTTAGTAGTTATAATTCTGCAAGATATTTATGTACCATTGTTACCGCCATGGCACCTTCGCCAACGGCTGATGCCACACGTTTAACCGAGTTAAACCTTACATCGCCTGCAGCAAAAGATCCCGGCATGCTCGTCTCTAAATGATACGGAGGCCTTGGCAATGGCCAGCATTCCGGAAAATTAGGCTGGCCCGAAAGGTCGCTGCCTGTTATAAGATAACCGCTTTTGTTGCGTATAATTGAGGTATCTGCCGCCCACTCTGTATTAGGCGTGCCGCCAATGCAAATAAATAGTTTACTTGTATCGTGCCACGAATCTTCGCCGGTAGCAGAATTAAATATACAAATTTGCTCCAGTATGTGGTCGCCCCGCAGTTCCTTAACTTCGGAGTTATAAAGTATATGTATGTTAGAGATTTGAGTAATTCGTTTTACAAGATAGTCAGATAAGGTCTCGGCAAGATTGCTCTTACGGATTACCATAAATACATTTCTTGCAAAGCCTGAAAAATAAGAAGCTGCCTGCCCGGCGGAGTTGCCACCCCCTATAATGTACACATCCTTGCCGTGGCAAAAGCACGCCTCGCCCATGCCGGCACCATAATAGACTCCCTTATTTAAAAATTGGCTTTCATTGGGCAACCCAAGCGTGGCATAGTCAATGCCGGTTGCACAAATGTTAGCTTTAGCGATCATTTTACTGCCGTCAGAAAGATCTACGTGAATGCGATTATCATAAAAGCTACCCTTTACACCTTCGCCAAGCAGCAATATCTCTACACCAAATTTTAGTGCCTGCTGCCGCGCCCTTTCGGCCAGTTCTGCACCCGATATGCCTTTAGGAAAACCCATATAATTTTCAATAAGCGAGCTTGTGCCGGCTTGCCCCCCTATAGCCTCTTTTTCTACCAGAATAGTCTTGAGGCCTTCGGATGCAGCATATACTGCTGCACTAAGCCCTGCCGGCCCTGCACCATATATAGAAAGATCATATTCTGCCAGGCTGGGAGCTTTTATCCACCCCAGGTGTTTCGCAATTTGCTCTATTGTGGGATTAAGAATTAAATCTCCGTCGGGAAATTTGATTGCCGCTCCCGTTTCTTTAGAAAATGGCGACCCGGCGTAATTATCATCTATATCTATCCAATCGAAATCTACAACGCTTCGGCGTAAAAATTCGCGGATAGGATATACCTCTGCCGAATCGCCCCTGCCGTATAATTGTAATTTGTCCATAAATTAAAGATAGGAATTTTAGTATAAATTCAAAATATTTTTTAACGATGTTCTCTATAAAAACTCACACTCTGTAGTCGTTTTAGTTCCTGCAGTTGTGCCGGCGTTAATGGAGATGCTGCAGCAGCTGTTAAGGCATCGTCTAATTGCTGCATGGTTCTTATGCCCACAACAGCTGTGGTAATGGCAGGATTATCTATAACATAACGCATTGGGCTAACAGGAGCCGAAATACCAACGGCAGCATGTGCCCCAAAATCTTTTAAAACAGCAGCCACTTGCTCTCTTGTAAAGTCAAGGTACTCTTTAGCAGGTTTATCTATTAATAAACCCGAAGCCACAGTACCACGTGCCAATATACCTATTTCATTTTCATACAACAGATTTAGGGTCTCCTCCTCCGGCCGGCGGTCTAAAATGCTATACTGCGTCATTACTGCCGCAGTATTAGCATGCGTTATATACTCCCTTATAACACTGGGACGAATGGACGAAATGCCGTATGCCCGTATCTTGCCTAAATCTGTAAGTTGTTCAAATGCTTCAACAACCTCATCAATGGGGTCTTCAAGGGTGCCACCATGCAAAAGGTATAAATCAATATGATCTGTCTGTAAGCGTTTCAGGCTCTCATCTATAGCTTGAAGTATGTAGCTTTTGCGTGGCGTCCAGTCCCATCCTGAGCCGTCATCTTTCCACCTGTTGCCCACTTTTGTAGAGATTAGGACATCATTTCTTTTTCCTTTAAGCGCATTGCCCAGTAGTTTCTCGTTACCGCCTTTATCATAAAGGTCGGCCGTGTCAAATAGGTTAACGCCATCATTTATGGCTTTGCTTATTATGGCATCGTTATCTTTGGTTTCTGCTTTTAAGGACATACAGCCAAAGCTTACTTCGCTTATTGTAAGTCCGGCCCGTTTTAAGGTGTTGTAACGCATGGTATAAATATGTATAATAACAAATATAGCGATTACTTTCTATTCTATAAGTTGAGTGCAAAGCTGCTAAACCACTTACACAATTATGCCTGCATTATAGTATTTATTACAAATTGTATAACACAGATTAGCTTAAAAAATGTAATTTTAGTTTTGGTTTTACCTTATTATTAGCAGTACCATAAATGCCTGAACATCATGAAACTTATTGGCGAACTTAATAAACAGCTGTTGGAAAAGCCATACCTGCACCGTATAGAATTGCTTGAGAGGTTGCTCCAGATATTAGATAATAAGGAAATGGTTATGGTGCAGCCTAAATGCTGGACAGACCCTATGGAAAATATTATCTTTAATGCGCGTATTAAAAAGAACGGGGTGCCATTTGAGCATCCTGCTAAAAATAAAATATACGGACAGTGCTGGAGTTATGACGAAGATTCGTATGCTCTGTGGCAAATTTATACCACTAAGACCAATAATGAAGGCATAGCCATGAGGCATCCCGGCGTTCGCATTACAACACATGTAGACAGGCTGCACCTGCTATCGGATAACAATGGCGGAGATTTTTACTACGGAGTTGTTAAATACCTAACCCAAAAGGAATTGATGCAACTACCAAAGAATAAGGAATACATTAAATGTCTTCAGTCGGACGAAATTAATCAGGAGCACGTACAATCTTTACTGCTTAAACGAAAATCGTATAATTATGAAAATGAGGTGCGTATTCTGGCAATTCCCGATGAGGGACTTATCGATTCTAATAACCCGAGGATTTGCCGTATAAAAATTGAACCTTTAGACTTTATATCTTCAGTCAGGTTAGACCCTTCGTTATCGTTGCCGGAAGTTAAGATTTTAAAAGATAGATTAGTAGATCAATATGGTTTTAAGCCAACTGCCGTTACACAAAGCTCATTAGGCAGGCAGAACAAGCTTATATTTAAGTTGTAATGTTGCAGCGCAAATAAAAGTTTTAATGCGGCAATTTATTCTTTATCAATCCATATAAATAGGTACCGGCAAGAGCGCCAAGCAACACGACTCCTATGCCCCAAAAACCTGCTCCAATCAATATAAATATAGGCCCCGGGCAGGTACCTACAAGTCCCCAGCCTAAACCAAACAACAAGCCGCCCACTAAATATCTGGTAAAGCCTTTCTCTTTGTCGGCTAATATAATTGGTTGCCCATCAATGTCTTTTAGCGAGCTTCTTTTAAAGAGCTGTAAACCAATTACTCCAACAAACACGGCCGTACCAATTATGCCAAACATATGGAACGACTGAAAGTGGAACATTTCGTATATGCGGTACCACGATACTGCTTCTGATTTGGTTAATACAATCCCGAAAAGCAAACCTACCAGTAAATATTTAATAAATTTCATGCTCCTGCTATTTTAAAATTAGTGGTAACAAAATCCACGACATTATTAACCCACCTATAAAGAAGCCAATAACCGCAATAAGCGATGGTAACTGCAAATTACTTAATCCTGTAATGGCATGACCGGATGTACATCCGCCGGCGTAGCGCGTACCAAAGCCTACAAGGAGGCCGCCTATTAACAATATAGCCAATACCTTTGGCGATTTTAGAGCTTCTGCACTGCTTAATGCATCAGGAATTAATTTACCGTCAGGGGCATCAATTTGTAATTGCTGCAATTCGCTAACAGTAGTTGGATTTAGCACAACTGTAGGTATGCCCGGGTCGCTTAAATAATTTACCGCGATAAAACCACCAAGCATAGCGCCAAGTACTACGGCAAGGTTCCAGCGTTGGGCTTTCCAGTCGAACCTGAAAAACTCAGTTGTTTTGCCCGCACCAAGAATGGTACACATTGTGCGCAGGTTAGACGACATGCCAAAAGTTTTACCAAAGTATACCAGTAAAAGCATAACCGAACCTATAAGGAATCCTGACACATACCACGGCCAGGTGCCGTAAAAAATATCCATGACGATTTTATTTGCTGCAAAAATAGTAATAAATAAAACGCAATAAACATTGTGCGCCACCGAACGCGGATGGCACGGATTTTAAAATTTATTTTGAACAGGTAAAAATCTAAGTTTTCAATTGCGCCATCAACGTCCTGTTAGTAAAACTTCAATTTATTTTTCTAACTTTGGTATGAAAATCAAAACTTAACATGAAAAAATTCCTGCTGTCATCCTGCTTTTTATTTTTAGCACTAACGTCATGCATCAGCACCCGAAACACCATTCGAAATATAGACGACACTGCAATAATGCCGGCGCTGTCTAAAGAAAAGACTTTTGTGATAACCGAAATAAGCAGCGATAAAAAATATGGCTACGATCAGGATTACCCTGTTAACCTTGGCTTTTTACCTATACAAACTGCCGAGATAAATGTAAAGAGGTATTTTGGGGCATTATCCGGCCCTAACGGTGAAAAACTTACCTATAAAAAGACTGATACCTGCTGCCCCTTTCCGTCTAAAAAGAACGAAATGGGTGCCGGTGTACTCGATATTTATGAAGTTACATGGGAGGGGTTAGCCCAGCCTAAGCTCATTTATATTAACCTGTACGAAAAAGGTAAAGTTCTTGCGCCTAAAGGTTTCGGGATACGCGTGATAAAGTAATTTTGAGAAAAAATTACACTCGTTACTAACTAATTCCTGAAAATTAGTGTACGCTTCCTCCCTTATTGCAAATAGTATTTAATCGCTATTTTATCTTTATCTTTGTATTGATCTAAAACACAACAATGAACTTACATAATATCCCACAAATTAAAAATACCGACAGCGGAAATTTCTTTTTACTTGCAGGCCCTTGCGCCATTGAAGGTGAAGAAATGGCTTTGCGTATTGCCGAAACTATTGTAAAAGTAACCGACAGGCTACAGATACCATATATTTTTAAAGGGTCGTTTAAAAAAGCGAACCGCTCGCGCATAGACAGCTTTAGCGGTATAGGCGATGAGAAAGCACTAAAAATACTACGCAAGGTATCTGAAACTTTTGGTGTACCAACCGTTACAGATATACATACTAACGAAGATGCTGCCATGGCTGCAGAGTATGTGGATGTGCTGCAAATTCCCGCATTTTTAGTAAGGCAAACCGACCTTGTTGTGGCTGCTGCCGAAACCGGAAAGACTGTAAACCTCAAGAAAGGCCAGTTTATGAGCCCGGAGAGCATGAAGCATGCTGTACAAAAAGTACTGGACAGCCATAATGAAAACGTAATTGTTACAGACAGAGGTAGTATGTTTGGTTATCAGGATATGGTTGTCGATTTTAGGGGCATCCCTACCATGAGGCAATTTGCAACTACCGTGCTCGACGTTACACACTCGTTACAACAGCCTAACCAAACTGCCGGTGTTACCGGTGGCAGGCCGGATATGATTGAAACTATTGCACGCGCTGGTATTGCCACAGGCGTATACGGTATCTTTATAGAAACGCATTTTGACCCTGCTAATGCTAAAAGCGACGGGGCAAACATGCTTGACATTAAATACTTTGAAGGCCTTATGGAGAACCTTACCGCCATTCGTACTACTATAAACCAGTTTAAATAATATCACATTATTCATTTAACGTAAAATGCCGGAGATCATCATGATCTCCGGCATTTTACTTTAGGATAAAGCTAACTATTTGGCAACAGCCAACGCCTCAGCCTTTATTGTTATAGTGGCATCCGGGAGCCCGGGAGTTGTAACGGTTAAGGTTACATCGCCTTTAGCTTTTTTACTTTTTATTACCGCCATTGCCCTTCCGTTCCAAGCTTTGCGAGTGGTATTATAATATGAATCAGTATCTTTAAGATTGGCATTATCCAGCCCTGCTATTGTACCGGCACCATTAATTTTAAAAGTCAACCTGTTGTCTGCATTTGGCACAAGGTTACCCTGGGCATCGGTAATTTCTACAGCAATGTAAGACAGGTCCTGGCCATCAGCCATAATAGAAGCTCTATCTGCAACCAGCTTTACTTTAGCAGCCTTACCTGCCGTCTTTAGTATTTTAGATTCCACTTCTTTTCCGTTTTGCAGCCCAACCGTTTTTAGCTCTCCTGCTTCATAAGGTATGGTAAACGTAGCTTTAAATTGCTCTTTCTCTGTAGTTGGTTTTTCGCCTATAAGTTTCCCGTTAAGATAAAGCCTTACCTTAGGGTACTTAGCATATACCTCTACATCTATATTTTTTTGCTCGTGTCCCGGCCACGTCCAGCTTTCCCAGGTAGGCCAAACCGACCACATTGTTTCTTTAATGTCTAACGGTGCAGGCGCAGGTTCGCGCACCGCCATATATAGCTTTTCGTTCGTGTTGTAAAGCATGCTCCTGTAATGCGATATCGGTTTTCTCCATCCGGTCAGGTCTATATCCCCACAGTAGGCACCGTGCCACGGGAAAATGTCGCGCTCGTAATGCTCTCCGGTAACTTCTCCCGAGTAGTACCAGCGCCCTATCCCCGATTCTCCCAGATAATCCATTGCGGTCCATACCACATCACCAATAATGTAGCTATTGTCATTAACAAGTTTCCAATTAGCAAAAGCATCCCGTGGATACGATTCTGTCTGGATAATAACCCGCGATGGCACTCTTTTATGATCATCTGGCGCGTGGTGCAGCTGGTAGTTGTAACCTGCCACATCGTGCGCTGCCATTAATGGGTCGAACATGTCCCACTCCTTATCCCATGTTGTCATGGCCGATGTTACCGGGCGGGTAGTATCATATTTACGCACGCCATTGGCAAGCATCTTAGCCGTTTCTACAGCCTGAGGTTCTTTGCGTTCTATAATTTCGTTACCTATGCTCCACATAATTACCGATGGGTGGTTGCGGTCGCGCTTTACCATAGCCGCAATATCTTTTTCCCACCATTTATCAAAGTGTAGCGAGTAGTCAAAGTCGGTTTTTTTAGTTCTCCAGCCGTCAAATGCTTCATCGATAACTAAAAGGCCCAACCTGTCGCAAGCATCAAGAAAAGCTTCAGATGGAGGATTGTGCGATGTGCGTACTAAATTAAAACCGGCAGCTTTTAAAAGCTCTACCTTTTTTTCTTCTGCCCTGTCGTAAGCGGCGGCACCCAGGCAGCCATTGTCATGATGTGCGCATCCGCCATTAATTTTTACTGTCTTGCCGTTTAACCTGAATCCGTTTTGGGCAGTAAATTCAATAGAGCGGATACCAAAGTTATTGGTAACAGCATCAAGTACATTATTATCACGTAAAACCTCTGTTTTACAGCTGTAAAGGTTGGGAGTTTCCGGAGTCCATAAATTGGGCCTGGAAACTTTTATGGTTTGCTGTACCTCTTTTTCGCTGTTGGCGGCAACCTCAACATCTTTATAACTATTGCCAGTCTTCTTATTGTTCACACCCACAAGTTCGGCTTTAACCCTAACGCGCTGCGGTTTATCTGTTTCATTTTGTACAACCGTGTTAACCACAACCGTTGCCTCTTTAGCAGAAACCTTAGGCGTTGTAATAGCAGTACCCCAGCGGGCGGTATGCACATTATTAGTCATTGTTAACCACACATGGCGGTAAATGCCCGACCCGCTATACCAACGGCAATTTTTTTGATTGGAATTATCTACACGAACGGCAATGGTATTTTCTTTACCATAAGTAAGATGTGGTGTAAGGTCATAACTAAATGAAGAGTAGCCGTAGGGATATACGCCAAGTGATTTGCCATTGATAAAAACTTCAGAACTCATGTACACCCCGCCAAAGTATATTGATATGTTTTGGCCTTTCCAATCGGCAGGCACTGCAAAGGTTTTACGGTACCAGCCTATACCTGCAGGCAAATAACCACCATCGTTACCCATAGGGTTGGCGAGGCTAAAATTGCCCTCTATGCTCCAATCGTGCGGCAGGTTTACATTACGCCAGGTGTTGTCGCTAAAATTTACCGTACCGGCTTTAGGGTCGTCACCCAGAAAAAATTTCCAATCATGATCAAAGAGCTGTTCTCTCTCATTACTTTTTAAAGTCTGGGCATCTATAGTGTTACCCATGATGACTAAGAAAAGTGCTGAAACTATTATTTTGAAATATCTCATGCCTGTTTGTAATAATTTAAATGTTACTATAACGCGATAGCTACAAATATAAACGATTTTTATTTATAAGTGTAAAAATCACAATTATTACAACCATTCGTACGTTTGGGTAAATGCTAACACTAACCATAAGAAATAAGATACAGAAGTTCTTAAGCCTTTATTAAACTGTACTAAACTTATCCCAAAGTGCCCCATTGATTTTTTGCTTAAAGTTATGTGTAGTAAATTGTTGTACAACAATTAGCTAAATTATTATGAGCACTCCCCAAGATACAACTGTTTCTGAAGTTAAGAAAGCAAATGGCATATCGCGTAAAGATTTTTTAAGCCTTACCGGCAGGAGTGTTGCTGCTGTAGCAGTAGCAGGTTTTGCATCGGCTTGCGGTGCGGCAAACAATATAACAGGGCAAGGAAACCTTAAAGCCGAATCGCCGCCGGCAAAGGTACCCTCTAACCCTGCGCAGCCTATAGTGCTCGAAGAATGGAAAGCTAAAAATGATGTAGAGGCAGCACCTACCCCAACGCCTTTGCCTTATAAAGACCGTATTGGCTACGCTATTGTAGGGCTGGGACATCTGTCGTTAGAAGAATTGCTGCCGGCACTTAATGCCTGCAGGAAATCACGCCTTGCAGCGCTCGTAAGCGGCAGCCCCGACAAACTTAAAAAGGTTGCAGAGCAATACGGGGTTAAACCCGAAAGCTGTTACAGTTATGAAAACTATGACCAGATAAAAAACAACCCCGATGTAGATGTTATTTATATTGTACTGCCTAATGGCCTGCATAAAGACTACGTTATACGTGGAGCCAGGGCCGGAAAACACATTTTATGCGAAAAGCCAATGGCTAACTCGGCAGCCGAATGCCGCGAAATGATAATGGCATGCAATACAGCGGGCGTAAAGCTAATGGTTGCCTATAGAATACAATACCAGCCTCATAACCGTAAAATAAGGGATTTGCTTAAACAAAAAGCTTTAGGCGAAACTAAATACATTCAGGCAACAAATGGGCAGGCAAGTGCAAACCCTGATCATTGGAGGCATAAAAAAGCCCTTGCCGGAGGCGGCGCCCTTCCCGATATTGGACTGTACTGCATCAATACTAATCGTTTTATTTTAGGCCAGGAACCCACCGAAGTTTTTGCTTACCAATACAGTACGCCGGGCGACCCGCTATTTGCCGAAGTGGAGGAAATGGTATCATGGCAAATGAAGTTTCCAAATGGTATTATTGCCAATTGTGTTACCAATTACGACAGCCATGACAACAAAGACTACGGCGTGTTTTGCGAGAAGGGTTGGCTTAAGCTGGACAACGCTTATGCCTACACCGGACAGGACTTAAAAAAGTCGCACGCTGAAGGAAAGGAAAAAATAATTGAGAATATTGTTATCCCGGCAACCGATCAGTTTGCTGTTGAGATGGATCATTTTTCTGATTGTATCATTAATAATAAGAGGCCATTTTCTACCGGCGAAGAGGGGCTGCAGGACCATATAATTATGGAAGCAATTTATGAATCGGCGCGGACGGGAAGACCGGTTAAAATTCCGAAAAACGCTGACGCCGGTCTTTTTCATGGGCCGGAACCGGAGTTGGGATAGGGTGCTGCGACTAATAAATTTGCCTTAGTTGTTTGAAGAAACCCAAGATTGATATCATTTTAAAACGAAAACAAAAACATTAACTAAACATATTTAAATATTTGGTATACAAATGTTTAAATTAAAATTTTAATTGTATAAGAAAATTGTCTTATAACAAAAAAAAAGTAATTGCTATGAATTTCATGGAGGTTATAGGTATCGTTGCAGGCTTGTGCACATCGGCTTCGGTGATACCTCAGTTAATAAAAACCATCAGGACGAAGAAGGCGACAGATGTGTCACTATTCATGTTTGTAGTGCTGCTAACGGGCAATTCGTTATGGGTATATTATGGCGCAGATAAGGGCGATGTTCCTATCATCGCTACTAATATATTATCTATTGTATTGAATGTAACAATGCTGTTTTTAAAGTTTAAATTTACGAGCAATGATAATTGATATTGTTAGTTCAAGCACAAGCCTATATTTAAAACAAGTTGTATATTTCGACTAATTAGAGAAAATAAATGGAACCAAAATATATTTATACAAGCCGCAAAAAAGGCTTGCTGTTGTTTTTAGGAAGTTGTGTTTTTATTTGCTTGGGCATTGCCTTCATATTGTTTCCAGAAAAAATTTCAGTTCGGTATTCTGACACGGTAGCATACATCGTGGGTACTGTCTGCACTGTGTTTTTTGCAGGTTGTGCAATAGCGGCCTTAAAGATTATCATTTACAAGAAAATTGTTTTACTCATTGACGGAAAAGGTGTAACCATCAAACCTGAACGAAAAAATGCAGCTGTATTAGGTTGGGATGAGATATCAGGATTTAGGGAAGTTAATGTTGCCAGCCAAAAATTTATCGCAGTATTATTGCACAATCCCGACAAACGCATTGAGGCCAAAACTAACGGTGTTACCAAACGGCTGCTCACTTACAACCTTAAACATTACAGTTCTCCTTATTGTCTCTCGGCGAATGCTTACGAAACCACCCATAATACACTATTAAATACGCTAAATGAAGCATGGTTGCATTACACCCATAAGACCGCTATATAAAGTGACCGGATTACAGGTTTTCGAGCATGTTCGATTTTTTGTTGTTGCTAATGGTCCAAAAGAAACCTACAAAGAAGAAACGGCTTGCAGGCTGCGTAATTGCCTGGCGTGCAAACTGGCCGTCAGCTCCGGGGTTATTTGCATAGCTATACCCAAAAACATTGTCGTTACCCAACACATTAGACGCAGAGAAGTATAAAATCTTTTGTTGTGAGATAAGGTATGCCCAACCCAGGCTCAGGTTATTGTAGCTCTTAGTGTGGCTTGCCATAAAATTTGCATCGTTAGGATTGTCATATGGTCGGCCGGAATTGTAGCTGTAAGTTACACCAAGCTGAGAACGCAACTGCCCTATCCAGTACTTAGTCACTACAGAGAAATTGCTATTAGCCACATAGCTTGGCGTAACAGATTTTTCGTAGTTTTTATAATCCCTGTGCGTGTCTATATACGAGTAGGAAATCCAGTACTCAAGATTTTTAATGGTATTGTTGTCCCTCCACAAAAGGTCGATACCCTGTGCATAGCCACCGCCGTTGTTGTTGTAAACGCTATTGTATTGTGGTGCCGGTGTATTAAATTTTACAAGGTTAGAGTAGTCTTTGTAGTATGCTTCAGCCCTAAAGGTTTTACCCTCGTCGTTATACATGTAATTGAAAATGTAATGCGCTGTTTTTTCAAAATCAAGATTCTTATAATACTTTAAGTAATCCTGTTTAGGCGTTTGATGAAAATCACCATATGCTAAAGAAAACTGGCCTTTCTTACCGGCCTTATAGGCAAGTGCTGCACGCGGCTCTAAGGCAGCTTTACCTACAACATCAGAATAAGAGCTACGCACGCCGGCCTTTAGCGCAAAGTTTTTAGAGAACATAAAATCGGCCTCGGTATAAGCAGCGGCAACGGTGTTATTGTAGCCGCTATTAAAAGCAAAGCCCGTTGCCTCCCTATAATCTTCGATAAAGTTTGTCAGGAAATAATCTCCCCCGAAACTTAATTTTATCCGGCTGCTAAATCCTTTCGTCAGCTTTAGTTTCAGGTGGCTGCTGTGCTCGCCATTTGTAACATCATCACTGTTTAGCCCTATATTATTGTGGCTGTAGCCATAAGCAATACCGGTAAGGATGGTCCACTGGGTGCCAAACATCCCCTTGTAGGACGTATTTATATACAGGTTATCATTTTTCATGTCTACCTTAACCGGCAGTGGCTCATTAATATCTTTTTGATACAGGCTAAAATTAGTATGATCGTAAGCTGCATAAACTTTTAGCATACCGCTGCTAAACCTGTAACGGTATACCCCTTCTCCGGCACCAGATTGGTATGGCTTTATCCAGTTTACATCCTGTGGCACAACCCATTGGTAAGGTTGCAGGTTTGTATATGCAGCATTAACGCTAAGGGTGCTTTTCTCCCACTTCCGGGTATTGCTTACGCCAAGCCCTACCGTCATTACAGAGATTTGCGATTCTTCTTCAGCAGGCTCATCAATGGTATTAAGAAGTAAGACACTCGATAGTGCCTCGCCATATTCTGCAGAGTAACCACCGGTAGAAAACGTCATGCCCTTAAATAAGAACGGAGAAAATCGTCCACGTGTAGGCAGGTTATTTGCAGATGCATTGTAGGGTTGGGCTACACGCATACCGTCTACAAAAGTTTGGGTTTCATCTGCCTCACCGCCGCGTACAAAAAGGCGGCCGCTCTCGCCCACTGTCTGCGTACCCGGCAAGGTTTGCAATGCCGCTATTATATTGCCCGACGATCCTGCGGTTGTAACAATGTCAAGTGGTTTTAGCACATTTACCTTAGTATTATCTCCTGCATTAAAACTTCCTGCAGATATTACCACAGCGTCGAGCGTGTTCACGTTTTCGCGCAGCTTAAAGGTTTTTGGTTTATAGCTTTCAATCTTTATAGCCTCACGCATATCTTCAAAACCAAGAAATGTAATTACTATAACCTGGTTTCCTGCGGATGACGTAGCGAATGAAAATGCACCATTTTCGGCAGAGATGGCACCATCATATGTACCATCTATATAAATGTTAGCAGCGGGTACAGGTTGCCCCTTGTCGTCTGTAACGGTTCCGGTAATGGTAGTTTGTGCATGAGCAAAATAGCAGGTTAATAATAGTAAAAGCGAAGTAATAATTTTCATGGTGTTTGTTTTATTGTAGCAAAGTTGCTGCAAACACTATGTGTTTCATAAAAAAGCTTACCCAGTTGCACTATTTTGGGGATGAATTGTAAGTATGGGAAGACTGCGTTCAAATTGTATATTTATTTATAAAACTTTTTAAGTAGTAATAGCTTTATTTAACAATTTTTATAATTTAGCCAGTCAAACAATCATAATAAGAACAATCCTTTATTAGTAAATGCAGATTATACTGCTGCCACAACATATGGAGGAAGTTACGTAGGGACAGGAAGGCTAAGATTTAGCATTATAGAACTTCTTGGTTTCCTGACATACAACCGCATTTATAACATTTGTTTACAAAGTATTGTTATTCAATACCTAACATACACCAACAATTATAATGAAAAAAGCATTTACGTTACTGTTACTCTTCACTTCCTTTTTATCTTTTTGCCAAACTACTTATCAGTCGGGTTATTTTATAACAAACGACGGCAAACGGACTGAGTGCCTGATTAAAAATATTGGATGGAAAAACAGCCCGTCGCAGTTTACGTATAAGGCATCGGAAAATGCTGAAAGTAGTATTGCAACTATAAGCGATGTTTCTTTTTTTAGTGTTCCAGGTTATGAGTTCAGGCGATTTGAAGTGAACGTTGACATATCTACCGGCGATGTGGGACGGATGAGCGATAGCCCTGAACCTGAATGGGTAAGCAAAACCGTATTTCTTAAAGCGATTGTAAAAGGTAAAGCTACATTATACCAATATGAAGATGGCAACATTGTTCGTTTTTTTGTAAGTACCGACGGAGACGCTTCTGCGCGCCAATTGGAGTATAAACAATATCTTAGTGGCGGCAGCGTGGCAACAAATACAAAATTCAGGGGCCAGCTTTATGATGTAATGAAAGACAGAATAGCGGATGCGAACAGATACAAGAACCTTAAATACAAGAGTGAGGCACTGACCAAAATTTTTGTTGAATATAATGGTGCGGACAGCAAAGGATCGCAAAATGTTACGGCTTTGGAAAAGAGGACAATGGTTAACTTTAAAATTACACCCGGTGTAAATTTTATGTCGGCAAGTGCTGTACGAAACGACATACCTAATCCGGAACTAAAGTTCGACCCGAAACCGGTATTTAGGATTGGTGCCGAAATAGAGGTGCTCCTACCCTTTAACAATAACAAATGGGCTCTTTTTGCCGATCCTAATTATTATCAATATAACAACACTTCATCTGTAGAAAATTACACATGGACCATAGATGTAAAGTGTTTTGATGTACCCGTCGGTATACGCCACTACATGTACTTAAACAGCAAATCAAAACTATTTTTAGATGTTGCCTATGTACTTTCTTTTACCAATAGCTCAAAAGCTGTAAGCTACAGCTATGTTAGCGATTTCCAGACTTACTCTAAAGCTTTCAAAGGTGCCGCAAACCCTTATTTTGCTGCTGGGGCAGGATTTAGCTACGACAGGTACAGTGTAGAGGCGCGGTTTAACATTAAGCGCGATATTCTTAGCAACACAGAGTATGCAGATTCGGGACTGAGTTCGGTCAGCCTTATTTTGGGCTACAAAATATTTTAAAGTGGAGGATAATAAGTGTTAAAAATTTAGATTTAGCTTTTGTTGATGCCTAACTTTGTATTTCAACAAGTTTAAACACAATGGTTTTTCTAAATACTGCAATAAAAGATCTTTTTCGCTATAAAGAATTAATAATCGCATCGCTCGTGGTTGGATTCATGGCAGCCTTTTTAGGCTTGTCGCTAAAGCATGTTACAGAGCATTATGAAGCTATATTGTATACAAAGGCAGTTGGCAATACACTATGGTTTGTATTATTCCCCGCATTTGGACTATCACTAATTTACGTCCTGCGCCAGTACCTGTTTAAAAAGAAAGAAAATAAAGGCATTAAAGAAGTATTTGATGCGACAGCAAAAAACAGCAATGGCCTGCCCTCTTACAAAATACCCTCGCACTTTATTAATGGTATGCTTACGGTTATATTTGGCGGGAGTACGGGTGTAGAGGTTTCTACAGTAGTGGCAACTGCAGCAATGGGATCATTGGCTTCAGAAAAAGAAAGTTTCTTAAAACGTTATAAGACAGAGTTGATTTGTGCTGGTATTGCAGCAGGGGTTACAGCCCTTTTTAACACACCCCTTGCAGGTTTATTATTTGCTTATGAAGTAGTATCGAGAAAAACAACTAAGCCACAACTAATAAGTAACCTGCTCGCAGCGGGTATAGCCTACGCCTTTGTACTAATTCTTGATGAAGAACCGTTATTTGCGGTACATATTACCCAATGGCACCTTTATGCATTACCGTGGTTTGTGGTGTTAGGTGTATTGGCAGGTATTAACTCTGTGTACCTTACCAAGTGTGTGCTGTTCTTTAAAAAACAGTTTTTAAAATTCAACTCGCACTACTATAAAATACTTTTTGGCGCCGCTGCCATAAGCCTAATGATACTTATTTTACCTCAGCTTTATGGCGAAGGTTACCACGCTATAAAAGTAAGTATTGCCGGCGCGAATGCCCTTAAGCTAACACCTATTGTTGCGTTAACACTCGGCGGCATCCTTTTGCTTAAACCCATTATAACATCTGTAACGCTGGGAGCGGGTGGCGATGGCGGCGTGTTTGCACCCGGCATCTTTATAGGTGCCTTTTTAGGATTGTTCCTTGCCATTATACTAAATACATTTTTTAACGCAGGTGTAATACCTCTTAATTTTATGGTAGTGGGCATGGCTGCTATGCTTAGCGCTTCTATTCACGCCCCGTTTACAGCCCTGTTCCTGGTATGCGGGCTGGTAAATGATTACACTCTTTTTGTACCGTTACTTATTGTAAGCCTCGTAGCAAAATATACCGCAAAAAGCATTTTTCCTTACACGGTTTACAGTTTTGCTAAAAAGTAAACTATGCCCATAAAAAAAATAAAACGCAGCTACCGCCACGCCCGTTATGTACTTTACACAGAGACACTCGTAGATTTTAAAGAGCATTTGTGGGCGTTCATAGGGTCTTTTATAGGGTTAGGGACTATTGCCTACCTGCAATATGAGGTTTTCCCTCCCCAGGATTATGTTTTGCTTATTGGTTCCTTTGGGGCATCGTGCGTGCTGGTATATGGGGTAATACAAAGCCCGCTGGCGCAACCCCGAAACCTTATTGGTGGTCATGTTATTTCGGCCATTATTGGCGTTACGATACAAAAATTAGTGCCCGACATCTTATGGCTATCAGCACCTTTAGCCGTCTCACTTTCAATCATCTGTATGCAGATAACAAAAACGCTCCATCCGCCGGGCGGAGCTACAGCACTAATTGCAGTAACAGGGTCGGCCCAGATAAAAGCACTCGGATACTTATATGTATTATCGCCTGTGTTAAGCGGGGCTACAATACTTTTAGTCGCTGCGCTTGTTTTTAACAACATTACAAAGAACAGGCAGTACCCCTCTCCTCACGCTGTTAAAAGCTTCAGGAAACATCGCCATGGGTTAAAGCGGTTTATAAAATCGTAGCAATAGCAAATAAATTTTTTATTATATTTATAATAAGCATTTTAATTCTACTGTATGACTATACCACAATACTACCTACCGGTTATGCCCTACCTTGTACTGGACGATGCTCCTGCATTTTTAACGTATGCAAAAAAGGTATTTGGCGCTACAGAGCAAATGATCGTTCCCGGAGAAATAGGCCGGGAGATAATGCACGGAGAGATAAAAATTGGCGATGCAGTAATAATGTTTGCCACAAGCAATGAGAACTGGAAGCAAAAAACAGCGGGTATGTTTTTGTATGTTGCTAATGTAGACAGTACATTTAACGCTGCTATAGAGCAGGGAGGTAACGAACTGCAAAAACCCGCTAATCAGGAATATGGATATGCAGCAGGGTTTGAAGACCCGTTTGGCAATCATTGGTGGATAAACCAGATTCCTTAACTAACAACTATAAATGATAAACATTACCAACGTACATCATGTAGCCATAATTTGCACTGATTATGCCACATCTAAACATTTTTACACACACCTGTTAGGCTGTACCGTTATAGCCGAAAATTATCGTGAAGAAAGAGATTCTTACAAGCTGGACCTCGCTGTAAACGGCACCTATGCTATAGAGCTGTTCTCGTTCCCAAACCCGGCAAAACGCCCTTCGAGGCCGGAGGGTGCAGGACTACGCCACCTTGCCTTTCAGGTACCCGATTTAGATGCCACCATTGCATGGCTTACACAAAACCACGTTACGGCAGAACCCGTACGTATAGATGAATTTACCGGAAGCCGCTTTACCTTTATTGCAGATCCGGATGATTTACCTATAGAGTTTTATGAAGTACAGCCACTTTAATATTATATTTTTTCTTTTACTTTCGATAGTTCTGCATGCACAGAAGATAGACAACACCGCCTCCTTTAGAGATATGCAGCGTGAGCGGTATTTTCGTTTTAATTATGAAAATGACTTCTTTACAGCGTCTGACCTTTACTATACACAAGGTTACCAGTTTGAACTCGTTACACCATGGCTGCGTAAAAATCCTGTCAACCACCTTTTTTTAAAGTTAAAAAACAGTGAGCAGAAGTATGGGTTAGTGTTCGAAAATTTGGGTTACATACCCACAAGTATAAAGATAGCCAATATACAATATGGGGATAGGCCCTATGCGGCCACTATAGCATTAAAAAGCTTTTTAGTAAGTACAGATACTCTTAGGAGATCGCGGTTATCATCGTCATTAGTCGTCGGGATGATAGGCCCGGTGGCTTTAGGAAACGAGATACAGACCGGAATACATAAATGGATAGGTGACGAAATACCCAGGGGATGGCACAACCAAATCGCTAATGACCTGGTGCTGGATTATGAACTGGCTTACGAAAAGCAATTATTTAGATACAAAAGGCTCATGGCATTAAATCTTGATGCTAAAGCACATATGGGTACATTTAATACCTTTGCATCTTTAGGTGTAAATGCTACTTTTGGGCTCATAAACACACCCTTTGCCCCTGTTAACAACACAAAGAAATTTGCTGCCTACGTTTTTACCCAACCGCACTTTAAGGCTATTGGTTATGATGCTTCTATGCAGGGCGGTGTTTTTACCCGGAGCCCTTACACTATTGCAGCCAATGGTATAGAGCGGTTTGTATTTGAAAATAACTACGGCATTATCATACAGTTTCGTACTTTGTATTTTGAATATTTTCGCAATGATATCTCTGAAGAATTTAAATCAGGTGCGTCGCACAAATGGGGCGGATTTAAAATAGGATTTACTATTTAGCTTTAACTTTGCAATGCAGCAGGGTATTTATTTGTATTATTGCCTTCAACTTAATAAAGAGGTATAGAAGCTACCTTACAACCATAAACTATAAATGGACGAAATACTACAAACCATTAGCACGCTGTGGCAAGACATCATCAGCCATCCCGGTGCATCGCTGGCTATTATAGGCAACCTGATCATTATTGAGAGCCTCCTCTCTGTAGATAATGCCGCAGTACTGGCAACAATGGTTATGGATTTACCGAAAGAGCAGCGCAACCGTGCTCTAAAATATGGTATTTGGGGTGCTTACTTTTTTAGGAGCATTGCCATGATATTTGCGTCTCTGTTAATTACAATCTGGTGGTTAAAACCAGTAGGAGGATTATACCTTTTATACCTTGTTTTCGACTGGTACAGATCTAAGCAGACAAAAACCGAAGAAGACGATACCATTGATAAAGAAAGCAACTGGTTTTATAAGCTTACCGTAGGATCATTAGGCACTTTCTGGGCAACCGTGTGCCTTGTAGAACTTATGGATATGGCATTTTCTATAGATAATGTGTTTGCTGCCGTGGCCTTTACGCCAAATATAATATTAGTTTGCATAGGTGTGTTTATAGGTATACTGGCCATGCGTTTTATAGCGCAATGGTTTGTGGCTCTTATGGAGAAGTACCCTTTCCTGGAAACTGCGGCATTTATAGTCATTGGTATTTTAGGCCTTAAACTTCTTTTATCTTTAGTAGAGCACTTTTACCCGGAGAGCCCTTTAAGCGAGTTTTTAGGCAGCCATGCGGCTGATACAGGAATCTCTGTATTAACGGTAGCGATATTCTTTGTGCCTATTATTACCTGCCTGCTGTTTAACGTACCTAAAAAGAACACAGAGGTAGAATAGATATGTATATAAATTAAAAAAGCTCCTGAGTAACGTTGTTACTTCAGGAGCTTTTCATTTTTATTACTGTATAATTAGCTTTTCTTTAAAAGTATTTTTTCCTGGCTAAACTGATACGCAGCGTCTATAAAAGCTGCAATATCGTTCCAGTTTTTTGCAGGCTCATAGTAATTAGTATAGTACTTCGTGGCCGTTACAGTTAGTTTATTGCCTGTAAGTGTAGCTGTACTTACAAATCCGCCTGTAGCGTTTTCTATCTTTTTTGTGAGCTTGTCAAGTCCGCTTACGGTATAGCCGTCCGGTATGTTAAGGACCACTTCTTCGTTGTAAGATCTTGGGTATGCCTGGTATACATTATTTGTGCGTTTTTTTTCCTTCTCTTCAAGGTTTACCTGGCTGCCTATTAGCTTGCCTATCTCTACCACATAATTTGCACCTGCTTTTTTAACCAGCTTATCTTTTACGGTAAATTTCTCTTTGTAAGAAAACGGTGTACCTGCCCCAAAACGGCCTGTTGCAGTAACCTCGAGCGAATGATCATCTACTGCAAAATCAAATTCTGACTCTATAGATTCTTTAAATTCTTTCTTTTGCTTTTCTTTCAGCTTGTTCTTAAGAGCGTCAAATTCGTTTGTGTATTGCTCCCTTTTCTTTTTATTCTTTACATACTCCAGCAATGGCTTGGTGCCGTACTTTGCGTAATCTTCGGCAACGTAATCAAAAAAATACATTTTATCATCCTGGTCGGCATCCTTAAGGTGTCCGTAAAGAGAAGATTCCCTGTTAAGATTCACCGATGAAAAGTCATCGGCAAAAGTTACATTAATGCTCCTCTCGCTGCGATTATCTTTATGGGTAGATACAGGAAGCTTAATAGTTTCTATATCGCTTACCTTTTTCCCTTTAGAAACCTTAAGCGCATAAGCATCGCTGTTCTCTATCAGGAACTTTACCTGATCTGCATTAGTGTATGGTGTAAAGAACTGCAGGTAAACAGGGTTTGTGGTATTTACTCTTAATATAACGTCTATATTAGTTTTTAATAAGAGGTCTTTTATAGAACCATTGTTACGCGGTGTGGCGACTATAATATCATAATCTATTTTTTGGTCTTTAAGAAACGCCATGAAGTGATTTATAAATTCCTCTTCGCTATTAAAAAATACCGGCATGCCGTAATATTCCCAAGGGTACATGATTTTAGCTTCCTTAATTACAAATGCCTCTACAAAACGGGTGTAGTACTGATGTCTTGTGTAGTAGTATACTTCTTTCACCTTTTCTTCATCGCTGGCAAAAGTATGCGTTTTAAGATAGCCCTTAATATCAGAGAGATTACCAAACGGCTTAAACCTGCCATCGTAGTAAGCAAGTACATCTTCTTTAGAAACATTGTTTTTAATAATTC
>Ga0265798_10001268_pt1 | contig 39728 bp, 35 predicted proteins | sample P3T30metagenome_FD_192430 | JGI IMG/M metagenome (GOLD analysis project Ga0265798, IMG submission 192430) | Plant litter microbial communities from East Loma Ridge, Irvine, California - P3 T30 | ecosystem: Environmental > Terrestrial > Plant litter > Unclassified | place: USA: California...
TTTTTAACTTATTACCAGCTGGCTTTCTTAACACCTGGGATCAAACCCGAGTTGGCCATCTCACGGAATGTGACGCGAGATATACCGAACTGGCGCATGTAACCTCTTGGTCTTCCGGTCAATTTGCAACGATTGTGCAAACGGACAGGCGATGCGTTTCTCGGTAATTTTTGCAAACCTACGTAATCTCCAGCTTCTAACAAAGCTTTACGTTTCTCTGCATATTTATCAACCGTCTTTTGACGCTTCACCTCGCGGGCTTTCATTGATTCTTTAGCCATGTCTTAGTTCTTTTTAAATGGTAATCCTAGTTCAGCCAAAAGTGATTTTGCTTCCTTATCGGTTGGGGCAGTCGTCACGAAAGTGATGTCCATACCTGAAATTTTGTTCACCTTGTCGATGTCGATTTCAGGGAAGATGATCTGCTCTGTAACACCAAGGTTGTAGTTACCGCGTCCGTCGAAACCTGAAGCGCTGATTCCGCTGAAGTCACGTACACGTGGCAAAGCAGCAGTGATCAGACGATCAAGGAATTCATACATACGCTCACCGCGCAAGGTTACTTTGGCACCGATCGGCATTCCCTTTCTCAGTTTGAAAGACGCAACGTCCTTTTTAGAGATTGTGGAAACAGCCTTCTGTCCAGTGATTTTGGTAAGTTCGTCTACTGCGTAATCGATCAATTTCTTGTCAGAAACGGCAGCACCTACTCCACGGCTCAAAACGATTTTCTCAAGTTTTGGAACTTGCATTACGTTTTTATAACCGAATTCTTCCTTCAGGGCAGAGACAACGCGGTCTTTGTACTCCTGTTTTAGTCTTGGGATATAAGCCATGATTAGATTACTTGATTAGATTTTTTGGAAAAACGGACTTTTTTGTCTCCTTCTGTACGATAGCCTACTTTCGTAGTTTCTTTCGTTTTAGCGTCAACCAAAGCAAGGTTGGACACATGGATAGGAGCTTCTTTCTTCACGATACCGCCTTGTGGGCTTTTCGCGCTAGGCTTGGTGTGTTTCGACACCATGTTCACGCCTTCAACAACCGCTTTGTTTTTCTCACGGTAAACGCGAACGACTTTGCCTTCAGAACCTTTGTGGTCACCTGCGATAACGCGAACGATATCTCCTGATTTAATTTTTAGCTTTGTCATCATTAAATAATTAAAGCACTTCAGGTGCCAGTGAAACGATTTTCATGAATTGTTTCTCACGAAGTTCTCTTGCAACCGGACCAAAAACACGGGTTCCCCTCATTTCGCCGGCAGCGTTCAGAAGAACACATGCGTTATCGTCGAAACGGATGTAAGAACCGTCGGCTCTTCTAACCTCTTTCCTGGTACGTACAACAACTGCAGTCGACACGGCGCCTTTCTTCACGTTTCCGTTTGGAGTGGCGTCTTTTATCGAAACTACGATCTTATCTCCGACAGAGGCGTAACGACGTTTCGTTCCACCAAGCACACGGATCGTAAGAACTTCTTTCGCTCCGGTGTTGTCTGCTACTTTTAATCTTGATTCCTGTTGTACCATAATTACTTCGCTCTTTCAATGATTTCAACTAATCTCCAGCATTTGGTTTTCGATAACGGACGTGTCTCAGAGATACGGACCGTGTCACCAATGTTGCAGTCATTTGCTTCGTCGTGTGCGTGATACTTTTTAGTCTTCAACACGAACTTACCGTATAGCGGGTGTTTCACTCGTTTCGTTTCAGCAACGACGATAGATTTCTCCATCTTGTTCGAAGTAACGACCCCTATTCTTTCTTTTCTTAAATTTCTTGTTTCTTCCATCTTTCGGCAGATTATTGTTGTGCTCTTTTAGCGATTTCAGTGTTCAATCTTGCGACTGTTCTTCTGACGCTTCTGATTTGAAGCGGGTTCGCGATAGGTGAAATGGCGTGTGCGGAAGTCAACTCGGCATACGATTTCCTGGTTTCGGTGAGCTTCTCCTGCAATTGCTCTGCAGAAAGATCTTTAATTTCAGATTGTTTCATTTTTTCTACAGATTAAGATTAAGCTTCGAAATCCCTTGCTACAACAAATTTAGTCTTGACCGGAAGTTTTTGGGCTGCAAGGCGCAATGCCTCTTTTGCAACTGACAAAGGAACTCCTCCGACCTCGAACATGATTTTTCCAGGTTTGACAACGGCTGCCCAATATTCAACGGCACCTTTACCTTTACCCATACGTACCTCAAGAGGTTTCTTTGTGATTGGCTTATCCGGGAAAATCTTGATCCACAACTGTCCTTCACGTTTCATGAAACGGGTTGCAGCGATACGCGCAGCCTCGATTTGGCGTGAAGTCAGGAACATACCTGCTTCGTGAACTGATTTAATTCCGAACATACCGTTTGAAAGTTCATGCCCTCTTTGGGAAAGACCCTTCATTCTACCTTTCTGTACCTTGCGGTACTTGGTTCTTTTCGGCTGTAACATTTTTCTACTTTACCTTAAGTTAATTACTTTCTTTTACGAGGTCCTCCGGATTTGTTGTCTCCTCCTCTTCGATCGCGGTCGTTAGGCTTGCGGTCACCACGTGGGGCGTCTCCGCCTTTTCCACCTGATTTTTGCTTGTCCATTCCCACTAGCGGAGAAAGATCTCTCTTTCCGTAAACTTCGCCTTTCATGATCCAGACCTTGATACCCATACGACCGTAAGTCGTGTGAGCTTCCGCCAAAGCGTAGTCAATATCGGCCCTGAAAGTTGACAATGGAATACGACCTTCTTTGAAATTTTCCGAACGTGCCATTTCAGCGCCGTTCAAACGACCTGAAATCTGCACTTTAATACCCTCGGCATTCATACGCATAGAGGCTGCGATGGCCATTTTAATGGCGCGACGGTAAGAAATACGGCTTTCGATCTGACGACAGATGCTTGATGCGACCAAAAATGCATCAAGCTCCGGACGTTTGATTTCAAAGATGTTGATCTGAACTTCCTTGTCGGTAATCTTCTTAAGCTCTTCTTTCAACTTGTCTACCTCCTGGCCGCCTTTCCCGATGATGATACCAGGACGTGCAGTGGTGATAGTAACGGTTACAAGCTTCAAAGTTCTCTCGATGATCACTTTTGACACACTAGCTTTACTCAAGCGAGCATGAACGTACTTACGGATCTTGTGATCTTCGGCCAATTTGTCGCCGTAGTCGTTTCCTCCGTACCAGTTTGAATCCCAGCCTCTGATAATTCCAAGGCGATTCCCAATTGGATTAGTCTTTTGTCCCATGCTTACTTATGAATTAACTTGTGTGTTATCGGTTTGTCCCAAAACAACAGTTACGTGGTTGGAACGTTTTCTGATTCTGTGTGCACGACCTTGTGGAGCCGGACGAAGTCTTTTCAACATCATCCCGCCGTCAACGCGGATCTCCTTGATGAACAAGCCGGCGTCTTCCATACTTGCATCCGGGTTTTTCGCCTGCCAGTTAGCAAGGACCGAACGAACCAGGATTTCAAGTTTACGAGAAGCGTCTTTCTGGCTGAATCTCAAGATGTTTAGTGCATGACCTACCTTTTGGCCTCTGACCAGGTCAGCTACCAGGCGCATTTTGCGAGGTGAAGTAGGGCAATTGTTCAATTTCCCAAAGGCCAACGACTTGTTAGCTTCTTTGATAGCTTCCGCTCTTTCTCTTTTACGAACTCCCATGACTTCTTATTTTTTACCTTTGTTTTTAGCACCTGCGTGACCGCGGAATGAGCGGGTAGGCGAAAATTCTCCTAGTTTGTGGCCCACCATGTTCTCGGTAACATAAACCGGAACGAACTGGCGACCATTGTGGACAGCGATTGTCTGGCCCACGAAATCAGGCGTGATCATAGAAGCGCGAGACCATGTCTTCACTACTCCTTTGTTGCCTTTTTCAGCGTTTTCAAGAACTTTCTTTTCTAGCTTATAGTGAACGAAAGGTCCTTTTTTTAATGAACGTGCCATGTCTTATTATTTCTTTCTGCGTTCTACAATATACTTATTGCTCGGATTAGCCTTAGCACGAGTTCTGTAACCTTTAGCCGGAAGACCTTTGCGTGAGCGTGGGTGACCTCCTGAAGAGCGTCCTTCACCACCACCCATCGGGTGATCAACAGGGTTCATGGCTACCGGTCTCGTACGAGGACGACGGCCCAACCAACGTGAGCGTCCAGCCTTACCTGAAACGACCAATTGGTGGTCTGAATTGGAAACGGCACCGATCGTAGCCGAACAAGTCAACAGGATCAAACGAGTTTCTCCTGAAGGCATCTTGATCGTAGCGTATTTCCCGTCACGTGCCATCAGCTGAGCGAATGTTCCTGCAGAACGAGCGATAACCGCTCCTTGTCCAGGACGCAATTCGATACAGGAGATAACCGTACCCAATGGAATTTTGCTAAGCGGCAAAGTGTTTCCGATTTCCGGCTGAGCGTCTTCGCCAGACACTACCGTCTGACCGACCTGCAATCCGTTTTGAGCAATTACATACGTTTTGGCTCCATCGGCGTAAGCCAACAATGCGATGAACGCAGTTCTGTTAGGATCGTATTCGATTGACTTCACTGTAGCAGGAACTCCTGTCTTAGTGCGTTGGAAATCGATAAGACGATACCTTTTCTTGTGACCACCGCCTGTGTAACGCATGGTCATTTTACCTTGACTATTTCTACCTCCAGAGTTTTTTATCGGCGCTAGCAATGAGCGTTCCGGCTTGTCAGTTGTGATAGTGTCAAAGCTATTCACAACTCTAAATCGCTGACCCGGGGTAATAGGTTTTAATTTTCTAACTGACATTTTTGTCTACTATTAGATGTTGTTATAAAAATCGATCGTGTCACCCTCCTTGACCTCGACGATAGCTTTCTTGAAAGCATTTGTCTTGGCACTGATCATACCACTCTTGGTGTATTTCACAGAACGGTTAGGGCGTACATTCATAGTGTTCACTCCAACTACGGTCACGCCGTAAGCAGCTTCTACAGCCTTTTTGATTTCCACTTTATTGGATTTCTTGCTTACCACGAATCCGTAACGGTTCGAAAGCTCTGTCTGACGGGTTACTTTTTCAGTAACGATAGGTTTGATAATAGTACTCATCGCCTTCTTATTTACTTAGATTCTCAACAATACCTTCCAAAGAACCTTCAAGAAGTACCACATTATTCGCGTTCAAAATCGCGTAAGTACTTAGTTCAGAAGAAGTTACAACACTTGAACTCTTCAAATTACGAGACGACAAATATACATTTTTATTGGCATCACCCAACACGAACAATGACTTTTTGTTGTCTAACCCTAAAGCTTTCAATACGTTGATGAAATTTTTAGTGTTCGGAGCATCGAAGTTGAAGTCTTCCAGAACGACAAGATTCGACTCTTGTGCCTTTTGCGAAAGAACCGACTTACGGGCCAGACGCTTCAGGTTTTTATTCAATTTGAAAGAATAGCTTCTAGGACGTGGTCCGAAAATAGTTCCACCGCCTTTGAACAAAGGGTTTTTTATAGATCCGGCACGAGCAGTACCCGTTCCTTTTTGCTTCTTGATCTTACGGGTCGACCCGGTAACTTCAGCACGCTCTTTTGCCTTGTGAGTACCCTGGCGTTGGTTGGCCAAGTACTGCTTCACATCAAGGTAAACGGCGTGTTTGTTCGGCTCGATTCCGAAAACCGATGCATCCAGGCTAACTGTGCGTCCGGTTTCTTTTCCGCTGATATTTAAAACTTTTACGTCCATTACTTCTGAATGATTAGGTAAGAGTTCTTGTGTCCCGGAACTGCACCTTTAACAAGGATAAGGTTCTTGTCGGCTACGACTTTCAATACTCTCAAGTTTTGTACTTTAACATTTTCTCCACCTGTACGTCCTGCCATGCGCATTCCTTTGAATACACGTGAAGGATAAGATGAAGCTCCTACAGAACCAGGTGCGCGCAAACGGTTGTGCTGACCGTGAGTCGCCTGACCCACACCACCAAAACCATGACGCTTTACAACACCCTGGAAACCTTTACCTTTTGAAACGCCCTGAACGTCTACAAATTCACCTTCTTCGAAAATAGTAACGTCGATGACGTCACCCAATTTCTGACCAGCTGCGAACTCCTGAAATTCAACGACTTTCTTTTTGGCAACCGTTCCAGCTTTCTTGAAGTGACCTTCAGCAGCTTTCGTAGTGTGCTTTTCAGATTTGTCATCGAAACCAAGTTGCAACGCTTCATACCCGTCGACCTCGTTGGTTCTGACTTGGGTAACCACGCATGGTCCTGCCTCGATAACGGTACAAGGGATGTTTTTCCCGTTCTCGTCAAAGATGCTGGTCATGCCGATTTTTCTTCCAATTAACCCAGACATAAAAACTAATTAATTATTAAACAATGATTTTAAAAACAGCAGTCCGCTATTTTTTGAGCGTGCAAATATAGAGATTAAGATTTATTAAACAAAACGTAAATCGTTTGTTTTCAAAAGATTCTTAAAAAACGCCGATAAAAGGTTTGCATCAGACAAAGAATGCCGTAAATCCCGGATTTTTGTCCGGATGCCAGGCTTTCCCGATAACCATCAGATGTCCCGATCCGTTCGTGTCTCACTCGTTCTCAAAAACGCCATTATTCCGGCTCAGATGCTCAGATACAAAAAAAAATGACCGGCCGAAACCGATCATTTCCATTATAAATCTATCCGGATTATCAGACTTTGATCTCCACTTCAACACCGCTAGGCAATTCAAGCTTCATCAAAGCATCGATTGTCTTGGATGATGACGAGTAGATGTCGATAAGTCTCTTGTAAGACATTACTTCGAACTGCTCACGCGCTTTTTTGTTCACGTGCGGGGAACGCAATACCGTGAAAAGCTTCTTGTGCGTTGGCAAAGGAATCGGACCTGTTACGACAGCGCCTGTGCTCTTTACCGTTTTTACGATCTTCTCGGACGACTTGTCAACAAGCATGTGATCGTAAGACTTCAGTTTTATTCTGATTTTTTGACTCATTTTCTTAAAGATTAGGCGTTACCTTTTGCTTTTTTGATTACCGCTTCGGAAATGTTGGCTGGCGTCTCGGCGTAGTGCGAAAACTCCATTGTAGACGTAGCACGACCTGAAGACAAAGTTCTCAACGTTGTTACGTATCCGAACATTTCAGAAAGTGGAACATCGGCTTTGATGGTTTTTGCACCGTTTCTGTCACCCATGTCGTTCACTTGTCCGCGGCGACGGTTGATATCACCAACGATATCTCCCATGTTCTCTTCCGGAGTGATGACTTCCATTTTCATGATAGGCTCAAGAACGATCGCTCCTGCAGCTTTCGCCACTTCGCGGTATCCGAGTTTCGCAGCCAATTCGAAAGATAGTGCATCGGAATCGACCGGGTGGAACGATCCGTCAAGCAACGTTACTTTCAAGCTGTCTACCTGGTAACCTGCCAAAGGACCTTGCTTCATCGCTTCGCGGAAACCTTTCTCTACAGACGGGATATATTCCTTAGGAACGTTACCACCTTTAACCGCATTGACGAACTGCAATCCGACAGGAACTTTACCGTCAACTTCTTCAGCCGGCTCCAGTTTGAATACGATGTCACCGAATTTACCGCGACCACCGGATTGCTTCTTGTAAACCTCTCTGTGCTGAGCGGCTTTCGTGAAAGCTTCCTTGTATTCAACCTGAGGCTCGCCCTGGTTTACTTCTACTTTAAACTCACGCTTCATACGGTCAACCAGGATGTCGAGGTGAAGCTCACCCATACCTGAAATGATCGTTTGTCCTGAAGCTTCGTCCGTACGAACGGTAAACGTCGGATCTTCTTCAGCCAGTTTCGCCAAAGCCATACCCATCTTATCGACGTCAGCTTTAGTTTTTGGCTCGATCGCGATACCGATTACCGGCGCAGGGAATTTCATGGATTCGAGGATGATCGGCGCTTTTTCGTCGCACAACGTATCTCCTGTTTTGATATCCTTAAATCCGACGGCAGCTCCAATATCACCCGCTTCGATATAATCGATAGGGTTCTGCTTGTTGGCGTGCATCTGATAGATACGGGAAATACGCTCCTTGTTTCCTGAACGTGTGTTCAATACGTATGATCCGGCGTCAAGACGACCTGAATATGCACGGAAGAAAGCCAGACGACCAACGAACGGGTCAGTAGCGATCTTAAATGCCAAAGCAGCGAACGGCTCTTTAACGTCCGGACGACGCAAGATTTTTGTCTGATCTTCCTCAAGCAAGTCAGCATCGTCAGGGTGAATCCCCTGGATACCTTCCTTGTCAAGCGGAGAAGGCAGATATTTACAAACTGCATCAAGCATGAACTGAACTCCTTTGTTTTTGAAAGAAGAACCTGCGATCATCGGGATGATAGCCATGTCCATAGTGGCAGCACGCAAAGCGTTGTTGATTTCGTCTTCCGTGATGGAATCCGGATCCTCCATGTACTTGTCAAGCAAGTTCTCGTCGTAGTCGGCGACTGCTTCGATAAGGATATCGCGGTATTCTTTCACTTCGGCAACCATATCAGCCGGGATATCGACGATGTCGAACGTGGCACCTTGTGTCTCATCATGCCATACGATAGCCTGATTTTTCACCAAGTCAACAACACCTCTGAAGTCTGCCTCGTCACCGATAGGCAACGTGATCGCAACAGCGTTGGATTTCAACATGTCGCGAACCTGCTGGCACACTCCAAGGAAGTTAGATCCCTGACGGTCCATTTTGTTGACGAAGCCCATACGTGGAACGCGGTACTGGTCAGCAAGCCTCCAGTTCGTCTCTGATTGCGGCTCAACACCGTCAACAGCAGAGAAAAGGAAAACAAGACCATCCAAAACACGAAGGGAACGGTTTACCTCTACGGTAAAGTCAACGTGTCCCGGTGTATCGATGATGTTAAAGTGGTACGGTTGGCTTTCCGGAGTTACCTTACCTTGATTGGTAGGGAAATTCCACTCGCAGGTCGTAGCAGCCGAAGTAATTGTGATACCACGCTCCTGCTCCTGCGCCATCCAGTCCATCGTTGCGGCTCCATCGTGAACCTCACCGATCTTGTGCGACTTTCCGGTATAAAATAGGATGCGCTCTGTTGTCGTAGTCTTACCTGCGTCAATGTGGGCGGCGATCCCGATATTTCTCGTAAATTTTAAGTCTCTTGCCATTTCCTGATTAGAATCTAAAGTGAGAGAATGCTTTGTTAGCTTCTGCCATCTTGTGTGTATCCATACGTTTTTTAACGGCAGCTCCCTCTTCTTTGGCAGCAGCCAAAACTTCGTTAGCCAGGCGTTGCGCCATAGATTTCTCGTTGCGGCGGCGTGCGTAAAGGATCATCCACTTCATCGCCATCGAGATCTTGCGGTCCGGACGAATCTGCATCGGGATCTGGAACGTAGCTCCACCCACACGGCGCGAACGTACTTCTACGTGCGGCATAACATTGGTCAACGCATCTTTCCAGATTTCTAGCGATGACTTTTCAGCATCCTGTTTCTTGCTTTCCACGATGTCTATTGCATCATAGAACACTTTGAACGCAGTTGATTTTTTACCGTCCCACATCAGGTTGTTGACAAAACGTGTTACCAACTGGTCATTGAAACGCGGATCTGGCAAAAGAGGTCTTTTTTTGGCCTGTCTTTTTCTCATTTCTTAAAAGTTTGCGTCGAATGTCGAAAGTCAAATGTCAAACGATTGTCGCTGATTCGCGAGTTCGTTCGACTTTAGACGTTAGACATTAGACAATTTTAAATTACTTTTTTGCGTCTTTAGGGCGCTTTGCTCCGTATTTCGAACGACGTTGCGTACGGCCTGCGACACCAGAAGTGTCAAGCGCACCGCGCACAATGTGATAACGAACTCCCGGCAAATCTTTTACCCTTCCGCCCCTAACTAATACTATCGAGTGCTCCTGGAGGTTGTGTCCTTCCCCTGGGATGTATGCGTTCACCTCGTTCCCGTTAGTCAAACGTACACGCGCTACTTTACGCATCGCGGAGTTTGGCTTTTTAGGAGTCGTGGTGTAAACACGCGTACAGACGCCACGTCTTTGAGGACATGAATCCAATGCAACCGATTTAGACTTCTTAGTTATCTGGGTTCTTCCAGTTCTTACTAATTGTTGAATTGTTGGCATAATGTTTACTAAAAAAATTTTAAGATTCTAATACCCGCTAATTACGGGGTTGCAAAGGTAAATAAATATTTTGTTGAAACAAATCTTAACTGATTAATTTTCAAAGACTGGGATTTAAGGATGGAATGGGTGCAGATACATTGGATGCTGATAAATAAAAATCCGACGCGGCATGAAATTCCGTTATTTTGCGTTTACTTAAAAATGCTTTTGAAACGCTTCATCCCTATCCTGTTCCTGTTGCTTGGCTTTGAGGCGAACGCCCAACAGCTCAGCCTGGTCGTTTCCGGAACCGGCGAACAGGAAACAAAGGTCATCGATTCCGTCGGATACATCAAAAGCTTCCAGAACGCAAAAGCGATCGAGACGGAAATAAAGGTATTATCCGATAAGCTGCAGCACGTCGGATACCTTTCATCGGAAATTACTGAAAATTCCAAAGCCAACGACTCGACTTTCACTTACAGATTCGCTCTTGGGAAACGCATCAGAATTGTACATATATATATAGGTAAGGATCCGGAACTCAAATCGCTCGCATTCCCGAACGAAAAAGACACGGTCTCGCTGGCGATTTCCCAAACCGAGTCGTATCTGAACAACGTCTTGCAAACCCTCGAAAAGAAAGGCTATTCGCTTGCGAAACTGCAACTTGTCAACGTGCGCAAAAAGAACAATACGCTTGTCGCCGACTTAAAGATAGAGACCGGCAGGCAAAGAGTGGTCAACGACATTGTGTTTACGGGTTACGACAAAATGCCTGAAGGGCACAAGCGCAACATCCGCCGCCTGTACAAAAACAAAACGTTCAACCAGGAAACCTTGCAGAACCTGTATAACGATGTGGGTAAATACCGCTTCCTGAACCAGACGAAATATCCTGAGATCTTGTTCACTACCGATACTACCAAAGTTTACGTTTACGTGGAAAAAGCGAAACCATCGCGATTTGACGGCCTCATCGGATTCGCCAACGACGAAGAAAGCGCCAAACTCGTCTTCAGCGGCTATCTCGATCTGCTGCTCGTGAACTTTGCCAATACAGGCGAAGAATTTTCGCTTTACTGGAAATCTGACGGGCAGGAACAGCGCACCTTCAACGCCTCGATCGAATTGCCGTATATCTTCAAATCGCGCTTCGGCGTCAAAGCCGGGCTCAACATTTTCAAGCAGGACTCGACATTTCAGAATACGAGGACTGCGATCGATGTTGGATATTACTTCAATTACAACACCCGTTTATATCTCGGATATCAATCTACGGAATCGTCCGACATCCAGAACCAGAACACCTTTTCGATCAACGATTACAAAAACCGCTTTGCCACGGCCAATCTCGATTTTGTGGATTTCAAAGTCGACGATTTCCTGTTTCCCGAAAAAACCCGCCTATTTCTCAAGGCAGGCATCGGATCCCGCGATTCCAATCTGCAGAAAAACCGACAATTTTTCGCCGAAATCAACGCCCGCCACAATTTCTATCTCAACGAAAAAAACATCGTCAACGTAAAAAGCCTTAACTACTATCTGAGCAGCGACACTTATATAATCAACGAGCTCTATCGCTTCGGCGGCATCAATTCGATCCGCGGGTTCAACGAGAGCAGCCTGCAGGCTAACTTCCTGAGTTCGGTGCTGACGGAATACCGCTATGTGCTCGCGCCCAACCTGTATGTGCATTCGATCATCGACTACGGTTATTTCATCGATGAAACGTCCGACATGCGCGACTCGCTTCTGGGCCTCGGTTTCGGCTTCGGCCTGCAAACCCGCACCGGGCTCCTCAACCTCGTTTACGCCAACGGAAGCACCGGCGACCAGGCGATCAAGCTGTCGAATTCGATTGTGCATTTGAGCCTGAAGGCGAATTTTTAATTAGCGAATTTGGTTATTAGCGAATTAGCGAATGGCTGTTGTAAGCTTGAAAACCGGGAATTCAAGTGAATAGTTGGCAGGGCATTAAATTGGCTATATAATTAAGTGTTCATCAGTCCTGGTCCTATCTACTGATTAAGATCAGGATGGTTATTAAAAAAAGATGTCCCTTTTTTGTACTTTTTTTTATTCGCTAATTGCTTCGCCAGTCGGCTAACGCCTCGAGTTGCTAATTATCTAATTCGCTAATTATCTAATTCGCTAATTATCTAATTATCTAATTACCTTTGCCGCATGGAACAATTTGAATCACAAGAGCCGCTACCGGCGAAAGAACACCAGATTTTCGGCATCCGCGCCATACTCGAAGCAATCCGCAACAAACGGGAAATCGATAAAGTCTTTATCCAGAAAGACGCACAGGGCAACCTCATGCGCGATTTGCTCGGAGCGCTCAAAAAAGAAAACATCAACTTTTCCTACGTTCCGGTAGAGAAACTCAACCGGCTGACCAAACTCAATCACCAGGGCGCAATCGCAAGCATATCGCCCGTGAAGTTTTACGATATGGAGACTTTGATCAACGAAGTATCCGAATCCGGAAAAACGCCATTGTTCCTCATCCTCGACCAATTATCGGACGCGCGCAATTTCGGAGCCATCATCCGCACCGCGGAATGCACCGGCGTCAACGGCATAATCGTACAAAAAGCAGGATCGGCTCCGGTTAACGGCGACACGGTCAAGACATCCGCCGGAGCGGTTTTCAACATTCCGATCTGTAAAGTCGAGCACATCAAGGACGCCATTTTCTACCTTCAGGGTTCCGGGATCAAGACCGTTGCGGCCACCGAAAAAACCGACGACAGCATTTACGATATCAAGCTCGACGAGCCGGTCGCGATCATTATGGGTTCGGAAGAGCGCGGGATTAACCCCTCGGTGCTGAAAATCGTGGATGAAAAGGCAAAACTGCCTATGTTCGGGACTATCGGCTCGCTGAATGTATCGGTTGCGTGCGGCGCATTCCTTTACGAAGCCGTCCGCCAAAGGACCGTTTAGCGTTACAATTAGGTTAGGAAAAATATTTTTTACCATTAAGAAGTTAAGAAAAGTTAAGGATATTGAATGGGCCCGGTCTTTATAAATCAGGATTTTAAATAATCTTGATCAAATTCTTATGGTTAAATAACGAAGTAGATCCTTAACTATCCTTAACTTCTTAATGGTTAATACTATTAAATCGGATTGTTTGTGCCCTCCAGTAAAAAATCCTAACTTTTCTTAACTTCTTAATGGTTATTTTTGCAAAACTGAATCAGAATTGTTAGTGCGCTCCAGTTAAATAATCTTAACTTTTCTTAACTTCTTAATGGTTATTTACGCCCAAACTGAATCAAAATTGTTAGTTCGCTCCAGTTAAAAATCTTAACTTTTCTTAACTTCTTAATGGTCTAAGAAATTTAATTCTCAATGGTTTACTCTTTGAAGCAAAATCCTGCTGACCGCTTTTAGCTTGTTCAAAAACGCCAGGTTTTGTATCGCCTGCCAATAGCTTCCGCCGGTCGCTTTGCCACGCGAACAAAGCCATGTCGTTTTTATCGCAAGGCTAACCGCTCGCATCAGGGCTAGACTCTCTGCTCCGGATCTTCTTCGATCTTCGGGACAAAGTGATAGCGAATGGTCATCGTGCTAGCGTTCACGTCAGGAGTTAACTCAGGTTCCGGTTCCGGCTTCGGCGGGTCCACAAAATTCCCGTTTTCGTCAAACCGCCTCATGAACGCATCCTCTTCAGGATTGAAATCAGGCTTTTGCCAGTCGTACCGGAGCATGTCCTTGTACTGAGGCGTCTTGTAGATAAAGGCAAACAACAATCCGCCGAGAAAGCCGCCCAAATGTCCTTCCCATGAAATCCGTTCTTCAATTCCCGGAAATACATACCAGATGAGTCCGCCGTAGCTCATGATAACCGCCAGCGACAGGGCCACCAAACGGTAATATTTCGTGATGATCCCTTTAAAGAAGATGAAGCTGAACAATACGTAAATGAGCCCGCTGGCACCCAAATGATAATCCTGTCGCCCGAATATCCACGTGAACGCGCCTGAAAACAAGATCCCGAAGAAGATCACCTTGAGTGAAAGCTCGCGGTAAAAAAAGATCAAAGCGGCCATAAGGATGGCGAGCGGGACCGAATTGTTCGCGATGTGCTCGAGGCTTCCGTGAAGGAACGCGCCTGTAAAAATCCCCGGAAGGCCCTGGACCGTGCGCGGCAGGATCGCCAGAAAGTGCAGATCCAGGTTAAAATATTGCTCCAGGCCGTAAACGCCCCAGATTATGGAAGCGAACAACAATGGGAATAGTATGACCGAAGGCGTGAATTTAAAATAATTGTCGTTCATCTTGTCGAATGTCGGGTGCGGACATGCCGGACCTGTTTGGTTGACGCCGGTTTTGTCAAAAATGCTACCAATTGAAAAGTAGTGAAATTTTGTCAGGTAAGCGTGGGCCGCAGATTCTCTTCAACCGTTGTACATGCGGGAACAGGTTGCGCGAGGGATGGAGGCTTTGCGAAGCTCTTTTGGACAAACCTCAAAGGTTTTTTCAAGTTATTATTTTTTAGGATGGATTTCTAAACCTTTGAGGTTTCCAAAAAGCGACTGCCTCCAGCCCGACGGCGGCCGGGACGTTCCTTTGGAAGCAGTATGAGATTCCGCCGGCGCGCCCTGAAACTTTTAAATCCTAAACGTGTAACTATATAATCCGCGACAACCTAAATCCTTTATTTTTGTAGCATGGAAGCACCGCTCGCAGAACGCATTCGACCGCAAAAACTTGAAGACTACATCGCCCAGCGCCACCTTATCGGCCCGGAAGGCTCGCTTACCCAGCAAATTGCGAGAGGCGTTGTCCCATCGCTGATATTCTGGGGCCCGCCTGGAACGGGGAAAACCACTTTGGCCCAGATTATTGCGGAAGAATCGAAGCGCCCGTTCTACATTTTGAGCGCCATCAACGCCGGGGTCAAAGACGTGCGCGAAGTCATCGATAAAGCCAAACAGTCAGGTGGTTTATTTACAGCAAAGAACCCGCTGCTGTTCATCGACGAGATCCACAGGTTCAGTAAATCCCAGCAGGACTCGCTGCTCGCGGCCGTCGAGAAAGGTTGGGTGACGTTGATTGGGGCGACTACAGAGAATCCGAGTTTTGAAGTTATTCCCGCTTTACTGTCGCGATGTCAGGTTTATGTGCTCAATCCGTTTTCACGGGAAGACCTCGAAGCACTGCTCGACCGCGCCATAAAAACGGACGTTGTCCTCAAATCGAAAAAAATCGAGCTCAGGGAGACCGAGGCTTTGCTCCGGCTTTCAGGCGGTGACGGCAGGAAGCTGCTCAACGTTTTCGAGCTCGTGATCAATGCGACCGGAGGCGATGCCGTCACTATTACCAACGAAATGGTGTTGAAGGTCGCCCAGCAGAATACGGTATTGTACGACAAAACCGGCGAACAGCACTACGATATTATTTCGGCTTTTATCAAATCGATGAGGGGAAGCGACCCGAACGGTGCGGTCTACTGGCTGGCGCGGATGATTGAAGGTGGTGAAGACGTGAAATTTATAGCACGACGAATGCTGATCCTGGCAAGCGAGGACATCGGGAACGCAAACCCGACCGCTCTTGTAATTGCAAACAACACGTTTCAGGCCGTGACGACTATCGGTTATCCTGAAAGCCGGATCCTGTTAAGCCAATGTGCGGTTTATCTGGCCACTTCGCCAAAAAGCAACGCCAGTTACGAGGCGATTTCGCGTGCACAGAAACTGGTTCGTGAACACGGAGACTTACCCGTGCCTTTGCATTTGCGCAACGCTCCGACCAAATTGATGAAAGAGCTGGGATACGGAGAAGAATACAAATATTCCCACAGTTACGAGAACAATTTCGTAGACCAGGATTTTCTTCCTGAGGCGCTAAGAGGCACCAGGATATACGAGCCGGGCAACAATTCGCGTGAAAATTCGACCAGGGAATTCCTGAAAAACCGCTGGAAAAACCGTTACGATTATTAGAATTTGACCGATACTTCTTCCGTGATGAGCTTCCCGTCGAGATAATACTCGAAAACCCATTTGCCTTTGCCTTTGTCTATCAATGTTCCGGACTGGCCTTCTTTTTCTGCAAGGTAAACCTGGGATGACGAGGTTTTCCTGAGCATAAAAATGACTTTCGGCGTTTGATCCACCAATTGAAAACCATTTTCAACAGGTTGGGCGAATAACGTATTTTTCGTTATGACAATCTCTTCTATTTTATCCTCGGGAGCTGTTTTCAGGTTGGCCTTCGCAGTACCGGAATGCCCTATCTCACCCCGTATGCCGTCTTTTCCGTTATGGGCATAGTTGATAGTTTCAAACGAGCGAACCGCGTCCCGTAAGGATTGCCGGTAAGATATCTCGAAATTTTTCTCCCGGCTCGTGCCTTTCCCGGTGCGATACACTTCTTTATTCATGCAATCGCGCAACACCACGCTAAGCTTGGTGATGAACATATTGCTTTCGGACACGACATCGGCAAAAAGCTTATTGCAATTGTCTCCGCCTGCTTCGAGTGGGAGCATATCGGTATCCAGAAAAACAACGAATCCGTATTTCTCGAGATAAAGTTTCGTAAACGTATTGAGTCTGTATTGGTCCGGCGTCTTTTGAAAACCAAATTTCGACGGTACGATGACGTACTTGTAGTTGTTCAGGACAGACGCGTCATCCTGCATCTGGGCATTTACGGAAACGGCAATTATTAGCAGGATCGCCGATATGATCTTTTTCATTTAGAGGTAATTTTTTAATTCGCTTAAAGTCGAAATTTGTTTAATGCCTTGGTGGACGGTTTGAGGATTCTGGCAAAAAAAGATGGCATCGATCCCGGAGTCGAGGGCGCCACGGACATCGGCATCTATGCAATCCCCTATCATGACGCTGCTTTCTTTTTGGGAACCGGCCAGTTGAAAAGCATGCTCGAATATGCGCGGATTCGGTTTCTTTGCTCCGGCAGTTTCGGAATTGGTAACGGTCTTAAAATAATGACCGATCCCGGAATTCTCTATTTTTCGTCTCTGGACTTCGTCGAAACCGTTTGTAATAATATGCAAGCGGTATTTTTGATTCAGGTATTCGAGAATTTCAATCGTGCCTTCAAACAAATGGTTGTGCAGAGGGAGGCAACGAATGTACTCCGACGAAACGGCCAACACATCCTCATCCGAAATCTCAAATCCTATGGCATCGAACGCTTTGCGGAATCGCCCGAACCTCAATTCTTCATGAGAAATCTCGTCCTTGCGGTACATTTCCCAATATTTATGGTTTATCGGCACGTAAACTTCAAGATAAGCATCGATATCGACCGCGATGTTCATCCGATCGAAAATCAGTTTGAAAGCCAAGGCCGAATTTTTCTCAAAATCCCAAAGCGTATGGTCGAGGTCAAAAAATATGTCGCGAACTGTAGTCTGTATGGTCATACGTTCGCAAATATAATGACATCGGCTCAATCACAATGTTGCTTTTTTCATAATATTCCTTCATCTGCAAAGCTCAGGTAGGCGGTTTCGGTCACGATAAGGTGATCAAGCACCTTTATATCCAGATTTTCGCCCGCCAGTTTCATTTTGCGCGTGATCTGCCGGTCTGCCTCACTTGCCTTGAGGGTACCCGACGGATGATTGTGGCACAAAATAACGCCCGTCGCCCCGCACTGCAGCCCGATCTTGAAGGCCAGCCGCACATCGACGACGGTTCCGGTCATTCCGCCCTTTGAAAGCTGTGTCTTGTTCAGGATTTTATTTGCGTTGTTCACATACAGGATCCAGAACTCCTCGTGGCCCAACTCACCTATCAGAGGCTGCATAAGCAAAAACACATCGTGGCTCGAATTAATCTTGGACAGTTCCCTCGATTCCGATTCCCGCTTTCGCCTGGCAAGTTCCATAGCGGCCGAGATCGTGACGGCCTTGGCTTCCCCGATCCCTTTATAGGCGGTGAGCTGGGAAAGGGACAGACGGCTCAATTCGTTGAGATTGTTGCCGACGTTGGACAAAATGCGCTTGCTGAGATCGACGGAGGTTTCCGTACGGGTGCCCGATCCGATGAGAATGGAGATGAGTTCGGCGTCACTGAGAGCGGAACGGCCTTTAAGGATCATTTTTTCGCGCGGACGGTCATCTTCGGACCAAAAGCGCATGGGGAAAGAAGTAGTTTCTGACATGGCGTATACAAAATTAAATGGCGTGAAATATATAGGGACGAATATCGTTAAACGATTTACGGCCAGACGACTAAATTATGAAAATCTTTTTAAAATTACTTTTATCGACGGTATTTTTATTTGCGCCGGTCTTGTGACGCATCGAAAATCATCCGACGGAAAGCGACCGCTGCTCGTCCACAACGAGGGTCGCGGACAGGTTCTGGAAGACTGCCTGTTCCGGTACGAGATCGTCGGCCACTACGTTTACAAAGGCTGATTATTGCAGACGCTGCCCTTTTTGGCTGGCGTCAGCGGCCTTTTGCAAACGTGAAATACGGGTTTTCTCCTGTTTTGCGCTCATGATCCAATGCGTAATCACTTTTTTATAAGATGGCGCCTGAGCGGAAAAATAATCCCAGGCCGCCTTGTTGTTTTTAAACGTTTGCTCGAGAACCGGATCGAGAACCATGACATCCTTTTCATAGGCATAAATTTTGGACCTCGCCTCCGTTCTCAATGCGAATGCTTTTTCACCGCTTGGTTTCAAGAGTCCGGCTTCCCTGAGCCTGGCCATTTTGTCGATGTTCACCGCGCTCCAGATACTTGTTGGTTTGCGCGGCGTGAACCGAATGCTGTAACTCTCGGCGTCTATGGATCTGCGAACGCCGTCGATCCATCCGAAACACAAGGCCTCGTCTACCGATTCCGGCCACGTCATTGACGGTTTTCCGCTTCCGACTTTGTAAAATCCGACAAGCAGCTCCGTATCGGACCCGTGATTTTTTTCAAGCCATTTGCGAAAATCGGATGAAGTTTTGAAGAAGGTTGGTTGCATAGAGCGCATGTTTAAAATAAAACTAAAAGCCAAGATTCAAATTCCGAAAAACACCAAACTTCAAATTTAAAATCTAAATCAGCTTCCTAATCTCATCAAAGTCCAATCCGCCATAATTCCCCGAACTCATCAGAAGCAAAGCAATCTGTTCCGAATCAAATTCCAAATGGAACAAATAGTTCTTAAACGCTTCAGGATCCGTATAAATAATGAGGTCTTCGCGTTTAAAAGCATTTGCGATCTGTTCTGAGGAAATATCGTCGAGCCGCTTGATTTTGAGTGCTTCGGGCGAGTAAAACACAACGGCGACATCGGCTGAATCCAATGCACCTTCATATTGCGATAAAAACTCCGGGTTAAGCGAACTGTAGGTATGCAATTCAAGGCAGGCCAGGAGTTTGCGATCCGGATACTGCTGCTTGACCGCCTTTGTCGTTGCGGCAACCTTGCTCGGCGAATGCGCAAAATCCTTGTAGGCCACATTTCGTGAATTTTCGGCGATTTTTTCCAGACGTTTCGACGCACCTTTAAACGTCGAGATCGCTTCGTAAAAATCGGCTTCGTCTACACCCATGGCCTGGCAGATCCACTTGGCGCCGGCCAGGTTGTTCAGGTTGTGGTCCCCGAAAACCTCGATGGGCATCGGACCTTCCGGTGTCTGCAACAGCGTCCGCCCGTTTTCAACGGTGTATTCCGGAGTTTCGTAAGGAATTTTGCGGATTGGATTCGTCGCGGCTTCGGATACTTTCCGGACTTCCGGATCATCGGAATTGTAAACCAGGATCCCGCCGTTCGTTATCTTTCGGATGAAGATCTCGAACTGTTCGACATAATTTTCAAACGTCGGAAATACATTGATGTGATCCCAGGCAATGCCCGAAATTAAGGCGATATTGGGATTATACAGATGAAATTTCGGACGCAGGTCTGAAGGAGATGACAAATATTCGTCCCCTTCCAACACGATAAAATCGTTGTCTTCAGTAAGGTGCACCATCGTATCGAAACCTTCGAGCTGCGCACCCACCATGTAATCGACATCGCGGTTGTTGTAGTGCATGACGTGCAAAATCATCGACGTGATCGTGGTCTTTCCGTGGGATCCGCCGATCACGACCCGCGTTTTATTCCTGGATTGCTCGTACAAATATTCAGGATACGAATAGATTTTGAGACCCAATTCCTGGGCTTTCAGCAATTCCGGATTGTCCGGTTTGGCGTGCATGCCCAAAATCACGGCTTCGATATCGGATGTGACCTTTTCCGGAAACCAACCCATTTCCATCGGAAGCAGGCCTTTTTTGTCCAGACGCGACCGCGACGGCTCGAACACAGCGTCGTCACTGCCGGTTACGTGATATCCTTTTGAGTGAAGAGCCAGTGCCAGATTGTGCATGGCAGCGCCGCCAATGGCGATAAAATGTGTACGCATCAAATTATATTCGTTTAATGTATCGTTGAAAAACCTATGTCCTTTTAAACAATTCAAAATTCAGTTTCCGTCAGGTGCACTTTCGTGCCCGCCCGGCACAAATTTAACCTTCATCACCTTTCATCCCCTACAGTTTTTACCCACATTTTGTTAAATCTGCATCTACCTCATCTTCTCCCTGATGCTTTTCAGCTTTTCCCGCGTCGTTTCCGATTTCCCGATGCCATCCGCCTTCACATAATAACGCTCCGCATTTGCATACCGGTCGAAATATTCCTCGATGCGGCCCTTTGCAAGATAGTGATCTACAGGTGAAAGTTTCAGCAATTCATCCGCATAGCGGTTCGCCTTAGATTCGCTTCCGCCGAAGATTCCCGGAACCCGCAGATAATATTCGACAAGCGCCCATCTCGCCTCGACGTGTCCAGGATCAAGTGCGATCGCCTTTTCAAAACTCGAACGGATATCGCCTATCATGCCCAATGCCCGGAGTTTTCCCGAATGAGAAGCCTGCATCGACAAAGCGCCTCCGAACTTGTAATGCGCTGCCGCGGATTCCGGCTGAAGCTGCACCACCCTTTCGTAATACGCAACGGCCTGCGCCCAATTGCCGGCATAACTGCACAAGTCTCCCAAACGTTCGGCGAAAAAAGGGTTTGACGGCCGGGATCTGTGCAAGAGCAGGAATTCTTTTTTGGCCTCCGGGAAATTGCGGTTGGCGAAAAGCTGCTGCGCCTTTTGTTCCGACGGCTGGCAAAATCCGGCCGCGCAGGTTAAGAGGAACAATAAGGCGAAGCGTTTCGGCATTTGGTCGGATTGGTTTTCAAAAGTAGGAAAATCCTAAAAATCAGGACTGTTTCAACTGTGGAATGTACGTGTATTTCATCGATATAATTTGGGTACGATGCACTTCATCGGACATCGCATCTTATGCGTTCCGGTCTGTAAACGGTTCGTTTTTCCCGATGAAAAGCATTCGGATTTTGGCCTCCAAAGCCTTGTCACGACTGGTTTCGTAAGATTTTCACCAACGTAGTTTCCAAAAAAATACCATTCATCGACTTTTGGTGCTCGTTGCCCCACAAATGTAATAGTAATCATTTCCTGAAATAATTTTGTTTGCTGAATCTCAATCAAAATCAACAATCAGATTATCAACAACCTACATACTATGAAAAACAACTACTTCACACTAAATATAAAAACTGGGAGGGAGAGATGGAGCGGAATGCGATGCTTATCGCTCTTGTTATTTTCCCTCTTTATGGTTTCAGGAGTTGTTGAGGCTCAGGTTACGACGGTAACATATATTACGGGTACGGGCAATTTTACCGTTCCTGCAGGAGTAACTCAAATTAATGTACAAGTATATGGCGCAGGCGGTGCCGGCGGCGGCGCTACCGATTCTAGCGAAAGAGGCGGCGGCGGCGGCGGCGGCGGGTACGTATCTAATAATATAGCCGTGACGCCGGTGCAAACAATAAATTATCAAGTTGGAGTTGGAGGAACAGCATCAAACGGAAACGGAGGTGCTGGTGGAGCTTCGACATTTGGAACAATAATCGCTAACGGCGGTCTAGGCGGAAATGCAAATAATGGTGCAGGCGGAAATGGTGGAAACGGTTCTGGCGGCACAATAACTGCAGGTGCAAATGGTCTAGCTGGTAACGCAGCCACAAATGGCGGACGCGGCGGAGCAAATAATGGTCCCGGTGGTGGTGCTGGCGGAAATTCGCTAGGAAGTGCTGCAAACGGAGATCCAGGAGACCTTATTGGAGGAGGAGGCGGAGGCGGACGAAAAGGCGGTGCATTTTCACAAAATCGGCCAGGAGGCGCAGGAGCGCGAGGCCAAATCATTGTCACCTACACGCTCCCTACACTTTCTCTTTTTAGTGCAGGCGGAAGCTGTGTCGGTGCCGAAGTCCTTATAATGGGCACTAATCTTACCGGAGCAACTGTTACATTTAATGGAACACCCGCCACTATAATTTCTAATACCGCTACCGCAATAAATACAACCGTTCCGGTTGGCGCAACTACTGGCCCTGTTCAAATAACGGTAGCCGGAGGTTTCATTACTATTCCGTCATTTACAATAAATCCACCGCCTACGGTTGCAGTTATTACAGGTAATTCTTCTGTTTGTATCGGATCAACAACGACTCTAGCCAATGCAACACCTGGCGGCGTCTGGTCGTCATCCAACACCGGTATTGCAACTGTAAACAGTAGCGGGGTTGTTACCGGAGTCGCTGCTGGAAATGCAACAATACGCTACACGCGTACCGTAAGTGGATGTTCAAATGCGGCCACACACGCGGTTCAGGTTAATCCTTTACCCGTAGTTTCCATTTCAGGACCTAGCTCGATTTGCCTTAACGGATCTACTACTCTTTCGCCGACTTCAGGAGGAACGTGGGTGAGCAACAATCCGGCGATCGCGTCAGTCGATGCAGGTACAGGTGTCGTAACGCCGCTTGCCGTCGGAAACGCAACCTTTACTTTTACGAACGGGAATTCGTGTTCGGCTACAACCGGACCCGTTACCGTTTTACCCAATATCGCCATTGTCGACAATCCCGTTCCTGCATTGGTATGCTCGGGAAGTCCGGCCTCTTTTACAGTAAATGCGACCGGGCCCGGGTTGACCTACCAATGGTTTCACGGTTCGACCCAATTGAGCAACGGAGCCAACATTTCGGGAGCGACAGCGGCGACGCTTAACATCACATCTGCCGGTTTGCCGGATGCGGGCAATTATCACGTCGTGGTAAACGGAACCTGCGGAGGTCCGGTCACGTCTTCTGATGCGGCGCTTACCGTTACGCAAAGAGTGGTCATCGGCAATCAGCCGGCCGTCACCCAAACCGTTTGCGAAGGCGACAGCGTCAGCTTTACGGTTGGTGCAACGGGAGACGGGCTCACCTACCAGTGGTTTAACGGCGCGACGCAACTTTCAAACGGCGGATCGTTCTCAGGAGCGACTTCGGCTACGCTTACGATCAATCCTGCGGTTCCGTCTGACGCATCGTCACAATATCACGTCGAAGTGAGCGGACAAGCGCCTTGTTCAATGGTCAATTCCGCTTTTTCAGCGCTTGTCGTCAACGCGGCTCCGTCCGTTACAGGCGAACCTGCCGCGACACAAACCGTTTGCGCAGGGAACTCTTTCTCGCTGACGGTTGCCGCTGCCGGCGGAAATTTAACCTATCAGTGGTTCAACGGGACAACACAATTGAACAACGGCGGATCTGTTTCAGGTGCGACTTCTCCTACGCTGACGATCAACCCGGCGATTCCATCGGATACATCGGCGAATTATTACGTCGTGGTTTCCAACGGATGCGCGACTCCCGCAACGTCAGCATCGGCACAAATCATCGTGAACCCGACGCCTTTCATCCAGGCTCAGAACGATTCGGTCTGCAGCGGATCTACATTCGATTTTACTCCGGTAAACGGAATACCATCGGCAGCGACGATCGTCCCGGCCGGAACACTTTATACGTGGACGAATCCTGTGGTGACAGGAGGCATGACGGGAGGAAGCGCGCAAACGACGCCTCAGTCTTCGATCAGCCAGACACTTCTGAACTCTACGAATTCAAACCAGACGGCCACCTATACCATAACTCCGGTTACGGGAAGCTGTCCCGGCCCGACGTTTACGCTTGTCGTAACGGTCGTTCCGGCGGCTCACGTCAACAATCCACCGGCTCAGACAGCGTGCAGCGGAAGTGCCTTTTCGTTTACGCCGACGCACGGCCTGTCCGGTAACGTCGTTCCGGTAGGCACGACCTATTCATGGGGACTTCCTGAAATTTTACCTGCGGGCAGCGTAATCGGCGCGACTGATGGAGCCGGACAACCTTCGGTTACACAAACGCTTGAAAACACGTCCGGCGTGAACGGAACGGCAACTTATACCATCACGGCTACCACCGGATCCTGTAACGAAAGCACGTTCACCGTAGTGTTTACGGTGCGCTCGACTCCGGTGGCAGCGGCTACACCTTTGACGCAAAGCGTTTGTTCAGGCCAGCCGTTTACAGGAATTGCACTTTCTTCATCGAACAGTGTTGCTGCGAATAATTATCAGTGGTCGAGAGATCAGGTCGGAATTGTAAACGGAATCAATACCAGCGGCACCGGTTCGGCTATTACAGGAGCTATGACCAACACCACGTCCGCTCCGGTTACGGTTACGTTTACTTATCGGGTGCGCTCGGCGTTCGGATGCTGGTCGGAATACGATACGGTAACTATTATAGTCAATCCGGCTTTGGTTGTGGCTGCGACACCAACGACCCAATCGATATGTTCGGGTGATACGATCACGCCGATTATTATGGGCACAACGAATAATGTTTTAGGAGCTTCGTATTCCTGGACAAGGAATAATCAGACGTCGGTAACCGGTATTCCAAATTCCGGGACAGGAGACATCACCGGGATCCTTGTCAACAGTTCGGCAAGTCAGCAAAACGTCAGTTTTACGATTACCGCTACTGCGGATGGATGCAGCAGCGCAACATCTGTGGTTGTGATCCAGGTGCGCCCTAAACCGACGATTGCGACAACGACTCCGCCGACAACATTGTGTTCGGGATCGGCACTTTCGCCTTCTGTCGTGATTTCGAATCCCAACGGTGTAACTTCAGGACGTGTCTTCTCGTGGACGCGCGACAATCAGGCTAACGTCAGCGGACCAGATTCCGGAACAGGCACCAATATTAACGGAACATATACGAATAATACGTCAGTTCCACAGATCGTGACCTTTACGGCTACAGTCTCGTCCACGGTTTCTTCGGGGACGTGCTCGACATCAACGACGTTCGACGTGACGGTTTATCCGAAGCCGACGCTTAACGCAAGCCTACCGTCACAAGCGCTTTGCAACAGCGGATCCAGTGCGGCAGTCAATCTGACAAGCGATTTCGGAGCGATAACATGGGTCAGGCAAAACAATGCCAACGTCACGACGACCGGAGCGGCATCGGGAAGCGGAAACATTCCGGCGATGGTCTTTACGAATACGTCGAATGCCACTCAGACCGTGACGTTTGTCGTAACCTCGACACCGCCGAGTCCAAACATTTGCCCGACTACTTTGAACGTGACCGTTACGATTTATGCGCCGTTGGCCCTGCCGTCCATTTCAGAAACCCAGACCGTTTGCGCAGGATCACGGCCTACCACACTTTTAATTACGAACAACATAACCGGCGGGCAAGGCAATTACACCTATGCCTGGCAATCGGCTCCGGCCAATACGGGCCCGTGGACAACAGTCGCAACATCGGCAACTTACTGGCCGCCGGTTACGAATACGAACACACCGACGACATTTTACCAGGTTACGGTAACTGACCCGTGCGGTTCACAAACGAGTAATATTGTTAGTGTTGCAGTCGTAAACAACGTGAATTTCGCATTTTCGCTATCAAACAGCACGGCAACGGTTTGCGCAGGTGCCCCATTTAATCCTACTATTACGTCAGGAGAATTGATTCCCGATAGTTATATCCGCTATTCATGGCTTGCAGATGCCAATTTTATAAGCGCATCAAGTGGCGGCCCCACAGGAAGCACGCAGATATTTTACTTTTTCGGGTTTCCGATCTACGCTCAATCTACAGCTACTTTACCGCTAACTGCTATCAACAATACCAACGCGACCGTAATATCTACGGTTTTCATTACTCCGACCGTTTTCGATGCTGACAGCAATGCCGCCATTTGTAACCTGAGTCCGAGAAATGCAGTAGTGACGATACGGCCTAAAGCAACCGCGACGAGAATTACTCCTGAATTTTCAATTTTCTGCTCGGGAGCTACCACCAATATCACGCTGGCCGGAAACATTACGGACGCTCAGACAAGTTATACCTGGACGAAAACCGTTGTTGGCGGTGCGAATGTTACTTCGACACTTGCCGCAAATGCGACGGGCCAGGCGATTAATGCCGGACAGCAGTTGAACCTGACAACCACATTAGGTAATACCACAGCTAATATCGGATATGTCGAATACACATTCACGCCACGCGGTATTTACGGAACCCCAACGACCGCTTGTAACGGTGATGCGATAAGGGTCAGGATTTATATCGCTCCGAATGTGAACGCCGGAACGCTGTCGCCTGCCCAAAACGTCTGCGTAGGCGGAGATCCCGCTAATATTGTAGGAACCACACCTGTTTCCGGTGCGAACGTTTCTTACCAATGGTACAGCAGCCAGACAGGCGTTGCCGGATCTTATTCGATCATTCCCGGCGCGACCGCATCTTCCTACGATCCACCGGCAGGAATCAGCCAGACGACATATTTTATACGTGAAACGATCGTTACGAGTTCGGCTCCTACTTCTCCAGCCCCGGCCGGTATCACCACAACGTGCAGCAATATGTCGCCACCTGTGATCATCACCGTCAACGAGGTAGATCCGGGAGAAATTGCCGGCAACCAAACGATTTGCGCAGGCGGCAGTATCGCACCGTTTACGGTCGTCACACCTGCATCCGGAACACCAACGATTACATACCGCTGGTCTTACAACACAACAGGTTGCGGAACGGGGACATGGACGCCGATTCCAGGAGCTGCAGGAGCTGTTGAGGCTTACGCTCCTCCGTCAGGATCGGTCATGCAAACGACCTATTTCAGGCGGGTCACCACTCCAAATACCAACGTTACCGCTTGCGCGGATGAAAGTATCTGCATCACCGTTCGTGTGAACAGCGCGTCGCCGGGAACCATCGGAGGCGATCAGGCGATTTGTCCGGGCGAACTGCCGGTTGCGATGGGAAGTACAGTCAATGCGACCGCAGACGGAATCCCAAGCTACCAATGGCAAAGCAACACGACAGGCTGCAGCGGGGCATGGGCCGATATTCCCGGTGCACAATCGGAAACGTACAACCCGGGCGCTTTATCCCAAACGACCTATTTCAGGAGGATCACCTATTCCACGCTAGGCGGGGTTACCTGTGAGTCCGCTCCAAGCAATTGCGTTACGATCACCGTCAACAACATAATGGCGGGTCAAATCGCACCGAACATGACGATCTGCAACGGTGGAACTCCGGGCAGCATTTCGTTCACCGTTCCCGCTACCGGAACCAGCCTGAGCTATCAATGGCAGAGCAGTCCGAATGCGGCCGGTCCGTATACTGATATTGCGCTCGCCACATTGAACAACCATACGCCGTCAGGAATTACGCAAACCACCTATTTCCAGTGCGTGGTGACTTCTACCGTTGGCTTGGGGAGCTGTAATCAGATAACCAATTTTGTCACCGTGTTCGTCAACAATGTTACCGCAGCCACAATCACAGGAGCACAATCGATTTGCGCAGGTGAAGATCCCGGTGCACTTTCGATAAGCGCCGTATCGACTGCAACCGGGGCGATTTCGTACCAGTGGCAAAGCAGCCTTACCGGATCGGCTCCATGGACGAATGTAGGAACGGGATTGTCCTACGATCCGCCGGCCCTGGCCCAGACGACCTATTACCAGGTTGTGACGACCTCGCTTCTGAATACCGTCAGTTGTACGGCAACGAGCAATGTCATCAGTATCATCAACAATGGTAAAACGTGGAACGGATCGGCGAATGCCAACTGGAACAACCCGGCAAACTGGACGCCGTCCGGAATACCGGCTCCGGAACATTGCGTCAATATCCCGGATGTTGCCATAAATCCTGTTATTTCCGGATCAGCCTATGTCGCTTTCGCCAAAAACATTACCGTGCAGAACGGCGGCCATCTGACGGTGGAAAGCGGCAACACGATTGAAGTCACCAATTTCGTAAACGTGATCAATGGCGGAACGTTTTTCGTAAAAGACGACGCCAGCCTGGTCCAGCTCGACAACGTCGGTAATACCGGTATCGTCAGGGTGCAAAGAATCACGCCTGCGGTTTACAAATTCGACTATACGTACTGGAATTCACCGGTAACTTTCGCTTCGGGCTTTACGTTAGGTAACCTTTCTCCGGGAACGCAACCGGATAAATACTACAGCTGGAATCCGTCTGTTGGAGGAGGAAACGGGAATTGGACACAGGAAGGTGTTGCCACGATCATGAATCCGAACAAAGGATATATTGTCAGGGCGCCAAACAGCCATGGCATAGATCCGGCAGCCGGAACAGCGTATGAGGCCAATTTCTATGGAACGCCGAACAACGGGAATTTCACGGCTCCGATCGGAATGGGCACCTTGCCGGCCACGACGGTGAACGATAAGTTGAACCTTATCGGAAACCCGTATCCGTCGGCGCTTGATGCAGATGCGTTCCTATCACATTCAACAAACGTATCGCTGCTTGAAGGAACGATTTATTTCTGGACGCACAATTCGCCTCCGAGTGCGTCCAATGTGGATCCGTTCTACGGCAACTTTACGAACAATTACGCAAGTGCGGATTATGCGACATATACGCTCGGAATGGGCGGAACTGCAACAATGCCGGGCGGAATCGCACCTACGGGCAAGATTGCTACGGGGCAGAGCTTCTTTGCCAAAGCGGTGACGAGCGGAAATGCGGTTTTCGACAATACAATGCGCGTCCGAGGAGAAAACAATGTGTTCTTTAAGGCCGGAAATCTGACGACATCTGCGTTGCCTACGGGCGAAAAGCACCGCATCTGGCTCAATCTTGCCAATTCACAAGGAGCGTTCAGCCAGATCCTCGTCGGATATGCCGATGGAGCAACCGATGGCAAAGACCGCAATTTCGACGGCGAAACCTTTGCCGGAAATGCCGTAACGTTCTATTCGACGTTCGACAATATGAAGTTCACGGTTCAGGGCAAGGCGATGCCGTTCGAGGTTTCAGATGAAGTTCCATTGGGATACAAAGCCACGATTGCCTCAACGTTTACGATCGGTATCGACCATCTCGACGGGTTGTTTGAAGATCGCAAGGTCTATCTCGAAGACAAATCGCTGAACGTGATGCACGACCTGAAAACGGCTCCGTATACGTTCACTTCGGTCACCGGCACGTTCGACAACCGCTTCGTGTTGCGCTACGCCGATTCTCAGTTGGGCACGGGAGATCCGCAGCTTAGTACAGGGGTGACGGTTTTCTTGACGGATGATGTGATATCGGCTAAATCGGCTACTGATATGGAATCGATAACGATTTATGACATATCGGGGAAAAAGGTTGTGACATACGAGTTATCCGCCACCGATTTCAAAGATGAATTCCTGTTTGCCCAAGGCGTTTACATCGCCAAGGTCAGGCTCGCCGACGGACGGAACTTTGAGATAAAGCTTGCAAAATGAAGTTAGATAAAGCCTCTTGACAGAGGCTTTTTTCTTGCGTTGTTTTTTGCCGCGGATTGCTTCGCTTGTTTGGCTAACGCCTCGGGCTGCAAATCTAAATATTTGGTGGAATTTGACTCTAAGGTAATTCGCGCATCTGCGGCTAACCTTTTTCTTGTAAATATTTAAGCCACAAATGCCAATAAAGAACAGTGATAATCGGCACTGGTCTGCGGAAATTCACGCTTAGATTCGTGCATTAGTGGCTATAATTTTTTGCCGCGGATGCGCAGATTTATTTCATACGGTGCCATTTCGGCTCTAAAGTAATCCGCGCATCCGCGGCGGCTAACCTTTTTCTTTTAAATATTTAAGCCACAAATGCACGAATAAAGAACAGTGATAATCATCACTGGGTTGAGAAAGTTAACGTAAAGATTCGTGCATTAGTGGCTATAATTTTTTGCCGCGGATGCGCGGATTTATTTCATACGGTGCCATTTTGGTTATAAAGTAATTTGCGGCCTAGGCTTTAGCCGAACAGGCGAAGCAATCCGCGGCTAACAATTTTGCGGCACCATCTCTTATTTTCATCCAACAAAAAAGGCTTAAAATCCATAGCCATTTTCGCAGCTTCAAATTTTAAACCTTAATTGTATCCGGACGAATCCGAAAGTATTATTTCACGATCGTCATTTCATCCACAATGTGTTTCGCACCGGCGTATTTGTCGATTACCCAAAGCACGTAACGGATATCGACGTTGATCGTGCGCTGCAGATCCTTGTCGAAAATTACGTCGCCGGCCATAGCCTCGATGTTTCCGTCGAAAGCCAATCCGATAAGCTCGCCTTTTCCGTTAAGCACCGGTGAACCTGAGTTACCTCCCGTGATATCGTTATCCGTAAGGAAGTTGACCGGCATATAGCCTTTTTTGTCCGCATAACGACCATAATCTTTGGCTTTGTGAAGTTCCAAAAGACGTGACGGCAAGTCGAATTCAGGATCGTTCTTCTTATACTTTTTCACCATTCCGTCGAACGTCGTGTAATTGTTGATCTTGGCATCGTTGCGCTTATCGGCAGGCAGTGCGCGCACTTTACCGTATGTCAGGCGCAAGGTTGAGTTGGCATCCGGATATTGAATCGGATTCAGTTTCGATTCGCGCAAACCTTCCACTTCAAGACGGAAAGCTTTAGAATAATCCTCGCTAAGCTGCTTTTGTTCGTCGCTCATGTTGCGCATTTTTCCCAGCAATTCGATAGAAAGGCCGTAAAGCGGATCGGATTCGATTTTCGCCGGCTCCGGATTCTTCATAAACCCTTCCAGTTTCTCTCTTGTCGAGAAGATACTTTTGTCGGTAGCTTCGTTAACCCAAGCCGTAAAATTTCCGGCGTTTTTAGCCTTTTCCCTGGTGACGGTCGGAGCCAATCCATATTCGCCTGCTTTTGACGCGTAAAGGTTCAATTGAGCCGTGAGGATGTCTTTTTCCGCAGGAGCGTAAAATTCACCGTAATAGTTCTCGATCTGAGCCTGGATCTTAGGCAGTATTTCCGCTTTTTTCGCGTCGTTTTCCTTGTAGTACTGGATCAGGGCGTTACCCAAAACAGACGGAGCCGTACTGTACGTACTCGTGCGCAGCAATTGCGTCAGATAGTTGTCGTGCTTTGCCTTGAGGTTCGTGGCATCGTAATATTTGTTGATCGTAGCGATGACGTTCCCGTATTTGGCTTTGTTCGCCGGCTTGTTCGCCCAGGTGTTGAACTTGGCTTCCTGCTCGGCTTTTTTCTTTGCCGTACCGTGTTTGGTCAGCGCGTCGATCATCCCCTGGCGGTTTTTCCAGTAATTTGCAGTGGACGCATATTTGGAAGCGTATTTCAGACGGACATCGTCGCTTTTGTCCATGTGCTTCTTCATCTGATCCATTCCGGTTTTCGCACCTTCGACCCAGGCCGGATATGCGAATTTTACGTTCTGCTCGATTCCGCCGGCAGGCATCCAACGGTTCGTGCGGCCCGGATAACCCAGGATCATCGCAAAGTCGTTTTCTTTTACGCCGTTCAGGTTGACCGGAAGGTGTTTTTTAGGCTTGATCGGCACATTATTCGCTGAATATTCTGCCGGATTCCCGTCTTTGTCGCCATATACGCGGAACATAGAAAAGTCTCCGGTGTGGCGCGGCCATTCCCAGTTGTCGGTATCGCCTCCGTATTTTCCGATGCTTTCAGGCGGAGTTCCTACGAAACGGACATCCGTAAAGTCCTGATATACGAAATAATAATACTCGTTTCCTTGAAAAAACGGACGTACGGATACCGTGTATTTCCCGTTTTCGCTGTTCTCTTTTTCGATAAGCGCGATTTCCTGCTGGATGACTTTCCCGCGTTCGGTTTCGCTCATATTGTCGTTTACTTTGCTTAGGATGCGTTTTGAAACGTCGTCCATACGTACGAAGAAACGAACGAAAAGCGATTTTGGCTTCAATTCCCCTTTTTTATCGGCGGCCCAATAACCGTCGCGCAGATAATTTTTCTCGGGAGACGAAAGCTCGGCGATCGCATCGTAACCGCAGTGGTGGTTGGTGAGAACGAGGCCGTCTTTGGAAATGATCTCGGCCGTACAACCTCCGTTAAACTGGACGATAGCGTCCTTGAGGCTGTGATTGTTGATGCTGTAAATTTCCTCGGCGGTAAGCTGAAGTCCCATCTTCTGCATGTCGCGGTGGTTGAGCCTCTCGATGAACATGAGGAACCACATTCCTTCGTCTGCGCGCATCGGGAACGCCGACAACGCCAAAGCGAAGAACAAAATGATTTTTTTCATTTGTGATAAATTAATGTTAGTTAACGGCGGAATCAGTCGGAGAAATGTGCAAAAAGTTACACGCGACCCGCCTTTTTTAGCTTCGCAAATATAAGGTAAAATGCTGTTTTGGGAAAATTGGCGGTGAAATTCTCAATCGTTGTAGTTCTATTCCGGTTTTGCTCAGATCATGAAATTTTTTAACCATTAAGATCGTTAAGAACTGAAAAGCAGTAAAGACATTGAAGCCGTTCGATCAGTTAAATTCTGAAGTCGTTGAGATCGTCAATATCGTATGTATTGCAAAATTGAATACGTTTAAACGATTTTAATGTTCTTAATGCCCTTAATGGTTAACTATAATTGTCAGACCGCCTCCGTATTCAGCATCTGCCACAGCTTATCCTTCAACTCGACCAAACCTTGCTGGGCCACCGACGATATGAACATAAACGGAACGCCCTTCAGCGTTTTCTCCAATTCTGTTTTCATCTCGGCCTTGAGTTCCTCGTCGAGCATGTCCGTTTTGGAAATCACGAGCAGACGCTCTTTGTCGAGCATTTCCGGATTGTACTTTTCAAGCTCGTTGATCAGGATTCCGTATTCCTCGACAATGTCCTTGGAATCGGCGGGAACAAGAAACAACAACGTCGAATTGCGCTCGATATGGCGCAGGAAATAATGGCCGAGGCCTTTGCCTTCAGCCGCACCTTCGATAATTCCCGGAATATCAGCGATAACGAAAGATTGGAAATCACGATAGGCGACGATCCCGAGATTGGGCTTTAACGTCGTAAACGGATAATCGGCGATTTTTGGCTTTGCGGATGTCAGCACAGACAACAACGTCGATTTGCCGGCATTCGGAAATCCGACAAGCCCGACATCTGCCAGAACCTTTAATTCGAGCACGATGTCGTGTTCTTCAGGCGGCATTCCCGGTTGGGCATAACGCGGCGTCTGGTTCGTGGACGACCTGAAATTCCAATTGCCCAATCCACCTTTTCCGCCTTTTGCGATAACGCGTTCTTCTCCGTCATCGGTAATCTCGAACAAAATCTCGTTCGTATCCTTATCCCGGACGACCGTTCCCAAAGGTACTTCAATGTATTTGTCTTCTCCGTCGTGGCCGGTGGAGCGAGACGATCCACCGTCTCCGCCGTGACCCGCTTTTACGTGTCTCGCGAATTTTAGATGGAAAAGCGTCCAAAGGCTTTTGTTGCCTCTCAGGATAACGTGTCCGCCGCGGCCGCCGTCACCTCCGTCAGGCCCACCCTTCTCGATGAATTTTTCGCGGTGGAGATGCGTGGATCCCTTCCCTCCTTTTCCGGATGAAACGTATATTTTGACGTAGTCTACGAAATTGCCTTCTGTCATTTTTAATGAATAATGAATAATGAATAATGAATAATGAATAAGTAACAATGTAACCTTCGAAAGGACGGTCACATCTCATATTTCATTATTGTTCTTAATTTGCTGTTATCGGCCTCAAGCCCTTGCTCACATAATTGAATAATAAGACAGGACTACCATCCGGCTCAACTATTAATTATTAATTTTTAACTATTAATTCTCTTTTTTCGATTTTACGAGTACCTTATCGATCTTAACGCCATCCATGTCGATGACTTCCAGCTCGAAATTCTGCCATTGCAGTTTTTCCCCTTGCCTCGGAATCCGGGAAAGTTCCGTCATAATCAAACCTGAAACGGTCGTGACCTCGTAATCGGTTACCATGTCGTCTAGCTCAAAATACGTCAGGAAGTCGTGCAGCGGATAATGTCCGTCGACGAGCCAGCTGCCGTCTTCGCGTGGCACGAGCTTGAAATCTTCTCCGTAAAAATCCGAGGCATCGCCAACAAGCGCTTCCAGGATGTCGTTAAGCGTGATGATTCCCTGAAAAACACCGTATTCATCGGCCACGAACGCATAATGCACCCCGCTTTTCTTGAAATTTTCGAGGGCGTTGTAAGCCGTGGTCTGCTCCATGATAAACGGTGCCTCGACCATGATTTTTGAAATATTGAAATCGGATTCCTCGAAATGCGCAAAGATGCTTTTCAGGTTTACCACGCCCACGATATCGTCATAGTTGTCGCCGTAAACCGGGTAAATCGAGTGCAATTCCCGGAGCATGAGTTCGCGCGTCTGGGCTTTATTTGCATTCAGCGGCAAAAACATGACCGACTTGCGGTGCGTCATAAGCGAATTCACCTTGCGGTCCCCGATGTGGAAAACGCGCTCCATGATGTCATGCTCGATCTCCTGGACTTCGCCTCCTTCAGTACCTTCTTTAATAATCGCCTTGATTTCTTCCTCTGTGACCTTACCTTCCGCGGACGGTTTTATCATGAAAATCTTCAGAAGGAATTCGGTGGAAACCGTGAGCAACCATATAAACGGCGCGGTGATTATTGAAATCCACTTCATAGGGATCGAGATCGACTTGGCGATTTTTTCAGGATAGTTGAGTCCGATGCGTTTCGGAAGCAGCTCACCCAAAACCAGCGAGAAAAACGTCAGGATGACCACTACGATCCCAACCGACAGCGATTGGGCATACGGCTTCAGGCTTGCGAAACCTTCGACGAAGACCTGGACGTCAGTGGTGACTTTGTCGCCGGAAAAAATACCGGTCAGGATTCCGATAAGCGTGATTCCGATTTGAACCGTTGACAAAAATTTATTCGGCGAGTTCGAAAGCTCCAATGCCGTCTGGGCGCCTTTATTGCCTTTTTTGGCGGCGTTTTCGAGCCGGTTCTTCCTGGCGGAAATCAAGGCGATTTCCGACATGGAGAAGACGCCGTTGAGAATAATCAGTAAAAGGATTATAAGTATTTCCATTTTTTGGTGAAACCTGAGAATTGATTGGCTCAGGGTTCGGATTCTTTAGAGATTCTATCTCTTGTTTTTTGCTTTAACCTATAATTTTTTTTTGCCGCGTATACACGGATTAACTTTCGGACTTGCTCGTTGCGCCCGCACCATTTGTGCCACGAATGCACGAATCTTCACGAATCAGGCTTAACTCTAACTGCTACTGCTACTGCTTCTGCTACTGCAACTGCTACTGCTTCTGCACCTGCATCTACCTACAAACTATCAATAACCCTACTCAATCGCTCCGTGATTTCCGCCACCTCGCCTATACCGTCCACGGCATAAAACTTCCCTTGGTTTTGGTAATACTCCATGAGCGGGGCCGTCTTTTCGTTGTATTCCTGGTAGCGGTTCCGGATTTTGTCCTCGTCCTGATCGTCTATACGGCCTGAAGTTTTTCCTCTTTCCAGCAGACGCGCCACGAGAATGTTGTCATCGGCCTCAAGTGCGATCGTCGCTGCGTTTTCGGTACCATGGTCGGCAAGGAAAGCATCGAGAGCTTCCGCCTGGGCGATTGTCCGCGGATATCCGTCGAACAAAAAACCTTTTGCGTCCGCATTCGATTTAACGGCGTCGATCAGCATATTGGTCGTTACCTCATCGGGTACGAGATCGCCTTTGTCGATATAGCTTTTGGCCAGATTGCCCAGTTCGGTGCCGTTTTTCATATTGAACCGGAAAATATCGCCGGTAGAAAGGTGCACAAGATTGTATTTTTCTTTGAGGAATTCGGCCTGCGTCCCTTTGCCGGCTCCGGGTTTCCCGAACAATACGATGTTGATCATTTTAAATGTGATAATTAGATAATGAGAAAATTAGATAATCTGAAAATGTGAAATGACTCCCCAATTTCCATCTGACCCTGCATCTGCCACTGCTGCCTCTGCCACTGCAACTGCATCTGCATCTGCAACTGCCACTGCATCTGCAACTGCCACTGCAACTAAAAAACTACTCCGCGACCTGATAAACTTCCGGCAAATTGCGTCCGAGGCCGTCGTAATCCAGGCCGTATCCGACGATAAACTTATCCGGGATCCGGATGCCGACATAATCCAGCTTGATGTCTTTTTTATAGGCATCAGGTTTGAAGAACAGCGTCGCGATCTTAAGATGCCTGACGTTCTTGGCTTTAAAAATCGCTTTAAGTTCCTCGATCGTATTGCCGGTATCGACGATGTCTTCGATTACGATCACGCTTCGGCCTTCGAGATCCTGGTTCAGTCCGATAAGCTGCTTCACCTCGTTTGTAGAGGACGTACCTTCATAAGACGAAAGCTTCAGAAAGCTCACTTCACAAGGAAATCTGTATTTTTTGAGGAGATCGGAAACCACCATGAACGCGCCGTTCAGGATTCCGACAAAGACCGGCGTTTCATCCTGATGGTCGTCTTCAATATGGCGGGCCATCTCTGAAAGTGCGAAATCTATTTCTTCGGCCGAAATGAACGGCTCGAATCGTTTATCGTGAAGTTGTATCACTTGTTTTGGAATAAAGGTGCAAATATCTGAAAATGCATCGGGTTCATCAACCTAAATATACGGAAACCTGATTTTAAGACGATATAAAAATCCGAAATTCCGGATCGGAGCTTTTTCAAATGAAATGCGACCTCTTCAAATGCAAATTTTGCAACAACGCTTAACGTTAAATTAGTTTTAATATTCCACCGGATTTTTTCGGGCACTTTTGATAATGCCTAAATTCGATTGACTCTAAAAAACAAAATATGAAAATTACTACGTTCATGATTTCCTGCCTGGCCCCGATCTTTTTTTCGTGCCAGGGACAGGTTAAAAAAGAAGAAAAGGAACAACTTGCGAAGCAGCCGGGAAATACGGTAAAAACGGCTATCGGCGATATTACGCTTCCGCCTCCGTACCAGACCGAATCGGTAACGAACAACAGCCGCATCGACGGTTGGAAAGACAATGAATCACCAAAAGCGCCGGAAGGATTCGTCGTGACAAAATTCGCCGACAAGCTGGAAAATCCACGCAACACTTATATTGCTCCGAACGGAGACATTTTCGTCGTCGAAAGCGGGACGCGCATGAGCAAGAACCAGATCACGATGTTCCAGGATAAAGACAAAGACGGCAAGTACGAAAGCCGCAACGTCCTGATCAGCGGGTTGAGCCAGCCTTACGGGATGCTGATCATCGGAAACACTTTTTACATTGCCAATACCGAGGGCGTCTACACCTATCCGTACAAGGCCGGGCAGATGAAACTCGAAGGCAAAGGCAAGAAGATCCTCGAATTGCCTGCCGGCGGATACAACAATCACTGGACGCGCAACCTCATCGCCAATGCGGATAATTCCAAGATTTACGTTTCGGTCGGATCGGGCAGCAACAACGGAGAAAACGGCATGGAAAACGAAGTAAGGCGTGCTGCGATCCTGGAGATCAACCCGGACGGGACCGGAGAAAAACTATATGCCGAAGGTTTGCGCAATCCCGTCGGAATGGACTGGAATCCGGCAACGAAGGAACTCTGGACAGCCGTCAACGAACGCGACGATCTTGGAGACGGGCTCGTTCCCGACTACATCACGAGCGTCAAACGCGGCGGATTTTACGGATGGCCCTATTCGTATTTCGGACAAATCGAAGACCCGCGCATGAAAGGCCAAAAGCCGGAACTCGTAAAAAGAGCGCTGGTTCCGGATGTCCCGGTCGGTGCGCATACGGCCTCGCTTGGATTGGCTTTCAACACAGGTAATCAGTTTCCTGCAAAATATAAAAACGGCGCTTTCGTAGGCCAGCACGGGTCGTGGAACCGTTCGAAACTCAGCGGCTATAAGGTCTTGTTTGTTCCTTTTAAGGATGGAAAGCCGGGCCAGCCTGAGGATTTCCTTACCGGATTCGTATTTAACGAAGACAAATCCCGCGTTCACGGACGCCCCGTCGACGTCACGATGATGCCCGACGGATCGCTTTTGGTTAACGACGACAGCGGCAACACGCTCTGGCAGATTTCTGTAAAGAAATGATACGAAGCTTCTTAAAAAAATATGCGCCTTTACTCCTACTGGCGCATTTTTCCGTTTTGGGACAAACCGATACGGCTCAGGTCCGGTTACAGGAAGTCACGATTTCCAAATTCCATATCAGCGACAGCCTGATGAATGCCCCGGCGGCGATAGGCGTGCTTTCGTCTGCCGACCTGAAACGCAATAACAACGTAGACATCGCCCCGGCCATGAACCGGATTTCGGGCGTGCTGATGCAGTCGGGAACGCTGAACACGAACCGGATCTCCATTCGCGGGATCGGCGCCAGGACGCCTTTCGGGACGAATAAGATCCGGGCGTTCTATGGAAACATTCCGCTGACTTCCGGCGATTCCGAGACGACCATAGAAGATATCGACGTGGAAAACATCCAGAGCGTCGAAATCATAAAAGGCCCGTTATCCAGCGTTTACGGAGCCGGACTTGGCGGTGCGATCCTGCTTCAGCCCAAAACGAGAAGCCTTGACGGACATTCGGCCAGGATGAGTACGACGGTAGGTTCTTTCGGATTGTTGAAAAACACGGCCACTTATGCATTCGATTCTGAAAGTGGGTCGCTGAACCTGAGTTATCACCGGCTTGAATCTGACGGCTGGCGGCAAAATTCGCGATATAAGCGGGAAGGCGTCACATTGGCCGGGGAATTGTTCAGGCGCGCCAATTCAAGATTGACCTATTTCGGGAATTACACGTACTTGAAAGCGTTTATCCCGAGCTCGATCGACAGGACGATGTATGAAAACAATCCGCAGGGCGCGGCACCCACATGGCGTGCATCAAAAGGCTTCGAGCAATACGATTCGTGGATGGGCGGCCTGTCCTACGATTGGAAAGTGGCGCAAAACCTGACGAATTCGACATCGGTTTTTATCAATCACAAAAAAAGCGACGAACCACGGCCTTTCGACATCTTGCGGCAGAACACGACGGGCTATGGCGCAAGGACGCAGTTCAACGGACGAATTTTATCTGATAAGCTTACGTATCTCGCAGGAGCAGAAATCTTTCGCGACGGATTTGACGGCGAAAACCTCGAAAACCGCTACCAGCAAAACAACGGGAATGGGAGCCTGGCGGGTTCCCTAATTGCTGGAAACGAACAGGACCGCACTATTTTAAATGCGTTTGCGCAGATCCGGTTTAAGGCAAATAAATATTTTGAAGCTCAAGGCGGGCTCAACTTCAACAAAACGGAGTTCAATCTGAACACGACGTTTCCGGCAGATGACCGCGCATC
>Ga0265798_10001269_pt1 | contig 39671 bp, 41 predicted proteins | sample P3T30metagenome_FD_192430 | JGI IMG/M metagenome (GOLD analysis project Ga0265798, IMG submission 192430) | Plant litter microbial communities from East Loma Ridge, Irvine, California - P3 T30 | ecosystem: Environmental > Terrestrial > Plant litter > Unclassified | place: USA: California...
CACTTGACGCGGGACCTGCAACTGACGCGGGACCTACAATTGACAGAAGACCTTGTACCACTTCGTTTCACGGGCCCTTTGCGTGAGGCGATTCCCTGTAAGCAACGCCCGTCTCGCGTGGTGCGGTCGCCCAATCAAGGCAGATAATCATCACGTGAAGCAACTTCCCAATATGTTGATTGAGCGTACGTGCAGTGAGACTTGAAATCTGCATGAACACGAGCACTCGCACTAGTAAGAAAGAAAAAAGAAAAGCTACTATGCGTGAAAGAGAGAAGTGGACAAACGCAAGAGAATAAAGCAAGAGAAGCAGAGGTGAGCAAAGCCACTCATATCATCAAGCGAAGACGCAAGTGTTTAGTAGGCTGGCGGGGGCGATGATTGCGTTGGTACTCGCTGCTGGATGCTGAGATAATTGGCGACTGCGAGACGGAGAAGAATGGCGGCTACGAAGGATAGAGCGCAACAATAATGGCAGTGGATTTGTCGCGCCCGACTCTTTGGTTACAGACTCGTTGGCGCCCGGTGTTCTGGGACGAAGATCATGGCGCCGGGTGTCTTGGTCCGTACTTCGTACCTCCATCGCCTGCATGCTTCCGATGTACGAAGTACCCTACAAGTCTACCGCGAGCGGTGCCCTCGCCATGAACCTGTCGATCCGCTGCCTTTAAACCCCTTGATCCGATGCATTTGCTCGTGGGTTGCTCGCTCGCGATGCCTCTTACAAAATTCTGATAGTCTAATGCTCTCGCTCCTGAATTTGTCGCGCCCCAACGCCCAGGTCCAACGCCATCCAGCCCTGCACCCAGCCGTTGACTAGTCCATGATAGAGAAAGCAGGACTGGGAAACAGATATTTGACAGACAAGCATATATTAGCCGTGTCTACTTCCCGACTGCTCGCATTCTAGTTGCAGGTAACGATGTTCTGTGCAGCTACGGCGATGTTCGTCGAGAAAATCATGTTCCTAATGTTTGTACAAGAGGTTAGTGCACAGCCGAAAGTCGTGACCCTGCGTGCGCGTGTAGCGGAATCGCTTGTTAAACCCGTTATTTACCGTTACTCTTCCACGCCTTTCGTTCTAGATTCTAACATACGCTTAAGGGTGAAATGGCTACGGCCCTCCTAACCTGCGCGACAAACGCAACTCGCCATCTCGGCATCTTCATCATCTTCATATTCAGCACGACAATTATACTATTCCTAAACATTTTAGAAAGGAATGGCTCAACTAGCCTCGACGCAGTGCAAAGGAAAGGTGTCGTCGCGTTGGATGTGTACATACCCCACGGCAGAAAAGACGACACATTCGTCAACGTACGTTGGTCACAGTGTGGAGAGATTAGAGGAAATTGTTCGCCTGGGTAACAAGCGACAGGTTGAGTTTTCACTCGATGGGCAGGTTCTGTCTTTTTCGCTGGATACTTCGTGGGCGGACTTGATGGTCGCTAGTGATGAGTGTGACACGCTCAGTCCAGAGAGTGGGTGTTATGCACTCGAGACATTGTTTGAAACGAGGGTATGTATGTGTTCCTTTTCAACATGACTTCACGCGTCAGTACGTCCTCGGTTGATCGATTGTAAGGCCACAACCGCATATCTGCCCAACGCGCCGTTCGACACGTATTTAGAAGCAGGACAAGTCCTGGGGAATTTGACATCCGTGTCCATGAACCTAGGCCACATCGCCATCGAGAACGCTACAGCCGGTACAAGAGAAGACATCCGCTCACCGCATGACCACACCAAATTGCTCACCATGCACCAGCGCTCATCACTTCCGCATCGCAAAACGAGTTCCAGAACGGCTCGTTCGCAGGCACGCTCGGTGTCGGTCTCCGAAGCGTTAGTCTATCGTGGCAAAAGTACCGCCGCTTACCCATCATCGACAGCTTGATTGCGCAGGAGAAACTGGAGCGGCCGGTCTTTTCGCTGCGATTACCGCGGTATGGAGACACTGAGCGAAATGTGGGTGTCTTGACACTTGGTGGTGTTGGCAATGCGCTGGGATCAGAGGATGTGAGGTTCCGCAATGTGAGCAAGTTTTCGAGGTATGTTTGTGTCGATAAAGGACCGGCTGCTACACGTATGTACTCTTGTTAACCAATCTGATCACCAGGAGCCCAGCGCGTCCTCACCGCGCGCAACTGCAAGCCTGGTCGAGTGTGCTCGAGGGTGTTCGGATGAATGGTGCCGACGTCGCCGTCACACCTGGTTTTTATAGATCCGACGCGCAACATGTCGCTGTGCTCGACTCGGGAGCTCCGGGCATTTACGTTCCGCGGCAGATATTCGACGCTGCTGCACGGCAAGTCTATGGTTCAAGTAGCGTTCGTTCGCATAGAGAAGGAGACCGGATTCTTTTCGAGTGTGGAATGCCGCAGCTTCTGGAGTTCAAGATGCATGGGCGGTGGTTCACTGTGGATCCGTTGGATATGCTCATGGCTGGGTCACGGCAACTGGTGAACGGGTCAGAAATGTGAGTCGGTCTTGGTGATACTTGATATTTGACTGACTTGCTGCCGGATAGGTGCGAATCAAGTCTTCATTCATATAAAGGCGACTTCGCCGACACGCTCCTTGGTATGCCATTCCTCCGCTCGGTCTTCACAGTCTTTGATTACGTAGATACGGACATGGACAGCAGCGTAAAGCCCAGACTCGGTCTCGCAAGCCTAGTCGACGGAACCCTCGCGATGGAGCGCTACCATTCCCAGTATCTCATGCGACTAGTCTAAGACTCAGATACACACGCATCCATACCACTTATATATAATCCCAAATAACACGGTCGTTTGGCTTTGGCTTCACGCTCCCCGTCTTCGGCAGATCCACAGACTCCTTCACAATAAAGTCTCTCGCAGCTTCATAGTCACGACACGTGTGCATGCGCGCCATATCGCCCGTTACTCTGCCTTCTCGACCAAGCCACATAAGAGGCACAAGCCCGACATCAGCCGTGCACATTAGTCGACGCCGAAGGTAATCTAGGCAGTGATCTAGCGCACGCGTCAGCCTTGAGAACTTACGCGAACGAAATGGAGAGTAAATTGACGGGGTTGGGATGAGTTGTGTGTACATACCGATGTGCAGTTCATACAAGTCCTGTGGAACTCCGCATTGCGGCGTGTTTTCCTCTGGACATTTCTTGCGCGCTTGGGCGGTGGCGAATGCGTGGTTGAAATATAGACTCTGGCGCACCATATTCTGCTCATTCATTATCAGTAGTTGTCATCGTTTTCGAGAAAAGATGGGATGGGACGGGAGTTCGCACCAGGCAGTGCATCTGATGCATCATCTCCACCAGAACAGGATATCCATCAATACCCAGCTCAGGCACATCGAAATGCGCATGTTTATCCGTGTCGATACCATCGCGTGCCGCGTCTTCCTTTTTGACGTAGAATGCGCCGCCTTCTGATGGCGACAATTTCTCCCAGGCGTCGTCTGCCTCGAGCGAGGCGTGCTGGCGGTAGATGTTGTGGTCTGGATCGTACACGGTTGTGTTTATCAGTTGTGGGCGAGGTGGGAGGTGTAGATTCCGGAATATGCTAGGTGTGCCGGACGGTGGCTCGGCGATGGAGCGGTGTGTATGGGATACGTAGATATTGGTGAGATACGATGTCAGTGTATTAGTGAGTAGGAGTGTGACACTGCAGCTCAATATGAGAAGCCATGGTGTTCTTCTCCTTGAGCTTCTAAGGTGGGTTGGTGATTGTGAAGTGTTTTCGGATGGAAGAAGACTAGTGGATGATTCGTCGTCTGTCAGTGACGGGGAGTATTCTTTGGAGAAAGCCATCTCGGTGAAAGACCCGCTGGCACGTTTTCGAGATGTTTGTGTTAGTTCGTTCATCTTCGGTCGAGTTCAGTTATGTCAGGTATACTGTCAAGGTAGCCTGGATGAACGGCCCGTGGCAAGACTTGCCAGCCGTCTATGGGTCTAGTGTGCGACGATTATCATCACCAGACGTTGTTGCAGTACGCACGCCAGGCGACCTTCCTCATGCGGTGTATGCCAGGATTCAAAAGTTACAACCTTATCATCTGATAGAGCGCGTACTGCAGGATACGCACGCACACGAGTGGGTCGTTACCATATTGCTGTACACTCCGTGTCAGGCAACCAGTTTGCTTGACGTCGGTAATGGTGTTTATAGCAAATCGCTCCTCGGCATAGAGCACGAAGTCCTTGGTACGAGGCTAAGCATAAACCACTAACTACAAGACGCTTAGCGCAACAAAACCAAGAATGCATATCAAGTGTTGGCTCGCCCAGGCTTTTCTCCACAGACAGCAGAGATGTGCAGGCGTGTTGTCGTTTTTCTTGGCCATGTCCAACAAACCGAAGGATCCGCTAGCACCCCTCCTCAAGCTCACAACGGATTAATCTTGAGTGGCGAACTAACACGTCTTGTCGCATGTCCAACAAAGCGAAGGATCGCAACGCTCGCTAGCGCACCCTTCCTACCTTCAGGTTGGGCGAGAGTCATGCAAGTCTTGACTCGGAACAAGGCGGTTTGCCAATGAAACAAGAAAAGTCTTATCAAGCCGAGGAGCGTGACGTTCGACGATTGTGCTCGCATGATGGAACGCCTGGAACGCGATGCAGTCGGGAGATGCAGAAAGATTTTTGATGAATCAGAGAACGTTGGCGGCGCGATTGAAGTCTAGGGAAAAACCTACCGGAAATATTTCTTGGTGGTCAATTGTACGTCAGCAAGCGGCTCAGGATCTGGCGAGTAAAGGAGTCATTGCTCAGAGAGGGTATGATCGAAAAGCAATGCCGATTCTATGCGGTCTATCCAAACACCCAGCATTTCATACTCCTCGACACCATAACTTGCCTCATATTACAATCTTCCCATTACCAAATCGTCTTCCGACACCGATAAAACCCCAACTCAACATCATTCCGACTCCCCTCCCCCTCACAACTCGCACTCATCTGATCCGCACAATGCGTAGTATGATGCACACTAATCGTCTTATTATCCAGGAACTCTTTCCTCTCATCAACCGCAAACTGTAGCTTTCGCCACTGAAACAGGCAATGCTCGCCATGATATCTGCCCAAACGCCGTCAGCATCTGGCCAGGGAATTATGTTACCAGTGGCACAACTAACCGCTCCGTGTATATATGAACGTGTTTGCCAGCCCAGAGATCCGCAGACGGTATGCGCACAGTCATGTTCTTATCCGCATACCACGTCCTGTCTTCGAAAACAGGGTACTGGTCACTGAGTTCTTTCCACGAGCACTGCGGCGGCATCCAGCCGTAGAAAAGAGGTTCCATGACGCAGCCGCGCTGCTGCGCAATGATGCTACTACGCCCGCATGAGTTCCAGGCCTCGGCTTCGCGTTCGGCTGCTGTCGGTGGCGATGGGGTGAAGATTCGTGTGGCTGTGAATGAGAGGGTGGAGATGAGGAAGGCGGCTAGGAGGCCGGCGGTGAAGTAGTAGGCTTTGTGGCGGGTGGAGGGTGGGAATGGAACCGGAGGAGAAGTATGTGAATCGCCGGTATGGAGAGATTCGTACTTTTGAGGCTTGTTGGTGAAGGGTGAAAACTGTGTCAGGGCGACCTTGAGAGAAGCCATGGTGCAATGGGAGTTTCCTTGATGCCGTTGACTACGAGATGGTAGGTTGATAGAGACCAAGTATTAGTAGATTGGTGGCCTATGAATTGAAATGCGGTGTTGAGGCGAGTCCATAAAGGCCCTAGGTCAACTGGGGTGTTGGTTCTTTTGCATGTACAACGTTTGGACGGCGAAAATCTGAAGTGCATACTGCAGCAAGCCACTGCCCAGATCAACAATGAATGAATAATTCCCCTCACGTTAGCGTATACCACGAATAAGGCGTCCATCTACGAGCCACCCCCTCTGTGATCTACTTCGAATATTCCCCGTCCATGCGTTGTCGTGCAGACATCGTACATAATCACAACACCTCTCGCCACAGGGATCAATCCTTCCAAAGTACAACTGCCGGGCGAGCATCCCCTTTCTAGAAGGTGAGTATGCACCTGCCGCGCAAGTATCACCATTGTGGAAGGTGAATATGAACCCCACATCCATACAGCCTTGCAGATGTTGGATTTTGTTTGAACTTAGCTTGAGCCAGTACTTGAATCCTATTGCTTGGTGGTGGCGTCCAGACTTTCCAAGTATGGCAGGTGCACGGTACATATCGCATGTGCTCTGCAGTGCAGCAAGAGTAACTCTCTCGAGCAAAGAGACGACAATCAATCAATGCCAAGCGATGAAGACGACTGCTTGTAGCCGCATAGCCGTAAAATATCAGGAGGCTTAAGCATATAAGAACAGCCAGTCCGTTTCGTCGTCGTCGTATTACCATCTCCGAACGACCCATCCACTCCATCACCACTCATCCAACCTCCCCGCCACCGCAACCATGAAGTCCCTCACCATCCTCGCCCTCGCCGCCGCAGCTATCGCCGCACCAGCCGCCGTTTTCAACAAAGGTCCGTCTTACCCCGCAAACTCCTTTTAAACAATAGCTCAAACCTCACAGACCTTTCCGCCATCGAAGCGCGAGCAGCTGAGGCTGAGAAGAACGCTCTGAGTAGATTTACCTTCTCCTTTTTTCCGCGGTAATTGTTGACATTGTACAGTGTTTTACATTGTGCCTGCTGGTGCTGAAGGCGAAACTGCTAGCGCTATCAAAGCGCGAGCACCTGAGGCCGAGAAGAATGCGTTGAGTACGTCTACGTTCCCCTCTTACATGTTAGCAGCGAGACCTAACACGCGACAGTGTTTTACATCGTCCCCGCCGGCGCCGAAGGCGAGACAGCCAGCGCTATCAAAAAGAGGGCAGCCGAGGCCGAGAAGAATGCGTTGAGTAAGTCTACCTGGTACCCTTTCCTCTTTCAGCAGCAAGATCTAACACGTCATAGTGTTTTACGTAGTTCCCGCCGGCGCCGAGGGCGAGACTGCGGAGTAGGGATTGAGATGGGGATGGCGGGTGTTGGTTCGGAACGTTAGGAAGTAGCACTGATACATTAGCTCATAGGTATTACATCGTGCTCATACAACCTTTGACTTGGTATCCCTTTTACCCATGATATGATATCTGGTAGACAAAGAGATCATCTTACACCGCGCCAGAAGCAGCTTCAGGCATCTCCGCACCCTCCTGCCCAATCTGTACCTCTCCCATCCTGTTCCCCTCTCGCATCTCACTACCTCTCCCTTCTTCCCCCTTCTCCACATTCTCAAACGACCGCAACAAATCATCCCTCAAATCCTCCCAATGCTCAACCCCAATACTAACCCTCAACAACCTTTCATCAACACCCGCATCGCTCATACGCCTCCACTCAATCAGACTCTCCACGCCGCCCAAACTCGTGGCATGATGAAATAGCCTCAAATGCGACGGAAGTTGCCGCGCCTGCTCAGGCTTCTTCATATAAATCGCAAACACAGGACCGTACCCATTTGGCATTTGATCCTTGAGCCACGCGTTAGCCGGGTCTAGAGCTTGAAGAGACGCGTGCGTGACGCTGTGGACCACGTTTTTGATAGTAGGCAACGAAGAGCTAGAGAGCCAGTGTACGAGTCGTTCGGCGCTTTGTGCTTGTCGCTGGACGCGCAATTCCATGGTCCGGAGTGACCTGACGCCCAACCATCCTTCCAGACTGCCCATTACACTGCCTAGAAACACGCGGTCTTCTCTTAGGCCCCTGACGACATCGCTTCCCTGCGTCCCGTCGCCAAGTTTGCCGGGTCGGACGGCGACGACGCCGCAGAGCATGTCGCTGTGGCCGCCGATGTACTTTGTACCAGAGTGCATTACGATGTCGGCGCCGTGTGCGAAGGGGTCTTGTAGGCCGGGTGGGCCGAATGTGGAGTCGACGCTGAGAAGGGCGCCGCGGGCGTAGGCCAGGGAGGCGAAGTGTGCGATTGGAAGGGCGATACCGGTTGGATTCAGAGGTGTCTCGATGTGAATGAGGTCGCCTTTGCCGAGCGTGTCCCAGGTAGATTCATCATGTCTTTCAGATCGTCAGCTCTCAGCCCTTCCATATCTGATTGGAGACTTACAAGTCAACAATCTTCAAGCCAGTCATACGCTTATGCATGGCCAAGACCTGCCACACAATTAGCCCTTCGTTTCTTCCTTTTCTTGCACCCTCAAAATGTATTGACTCACCCCATGACACCCATGATACCCACCCCCAATCGCCACAACCCGCGGATTCACCCTCACCAGCATCCCATGAAACGCACTCAACCCACTCGAATACGTAATAACATGATTCGCCAATTCCACTCCTCCCATTCCCCCTTCAACCCCATTCTTACCACCTTCCTTATCCCCTCCCTTCCCTCCATCCGGAAATATCAGCGGCGCCAACACCGTCTCCAACCGATTCACATTCCCATTCGTCAAGCGACTATACACAAGCGGCGTACTCAGATCCAGATACTCGTCCGAATCTACCGGCACGGGCTTGAGGGCTGTGTGGTCGCGTGGGTAGGAGAAGGTTGTGGAGGTGTGGATTGGAGGGGAGATATCGGTGAGGGTGGTGAGGGGGTCGTCGGCGTGGATGGCGAGGGTGGAGGGATGCATGGTGTTTTTGGGGGTTGGTGGGTTGGGTGGAAGCTTGGAGGTAAGTAGGTGGTGGAGAGATTGGAAGAGGTGGTGAGTTGGAAGGAGCACCGTGGTAGGTGGGTGAGTGGATGGCTTGGAGAAGGAAAGAGTGACTGTGAAAAGAGAAAAACAGAGGAAAATGTCATTTCAAACGCCCTTGCGACGCCCTACGCGGTTCAGGGTAATTCGTAATTCATCTAGCTACGCCATTGTGGGGTAGTCAATCGAGCGGCATCGGCTTCAATTCCACGAAGGTATCATCCTACTCGGACCCATGGAGGTAAACTACTGCGCCATACACAGCTGAAATGAATTCAGCTTCAGACAAACTTTCGTTCATGCGAGGCTGACAGATGAATTTCACGTTGTGTAACGTGGGTACAAGTATACGACGCGTGTGCAGCGCGACACAAAGGCGAGATGACGACAGGTGGGGTGTTGGCGGGGTAGCTCGATACGTGCCCCTCATCGCGGAAATTGTTGGGATGCCGCAATACATGACGGAACAGCACAGTGAAGACTTTGGAATCATCTTCAAATTGATAGAGTATGGTCATGAGAAAGTGATGAATTGAGTCGCAAAGTCTAGTTACTGTGAGTCCGAAGACGTCCGCATCGTTTCTGCATCCCTTTCCTTCATTCACTCGAATTACTCGACCCCGGATCCAGTGATAGTTGGATGCTGCTTGTACTTTATCTGTCCTGAGCTGCTGCCCGCAGCCTCGATGGCGCGAACGACCTTGTAGGACTCGACGTCGCCGTCCTTGACCTGTCCAAAGACGACGTGCTTGCCGTCAAGCCATGATGTGACGGTCGTTGTGATGAAGAATTGCGAGCCGTTGCTGAGGTATATCAGTAACGTGTATCTAGAAAGGTGTATAAACGCACGTGTTGGGGCCCGCGTTGGCCATGGAGAGTAGGAAAGGCTTCTGGTGCCTCAGCTTGAAGTTCTCGTCCGCGAACTTCTCGCCGTAGATTGACTTGCCGCCAGTGCCCTGTGTATATCAGCAATCTGCCATCATCCTCAATACAAGAATTCACTCACATTGCCGCGTGTGAAGTCACCTCCCTGAAGCATGAAGTCCGGGATAACTCGGTGGAACTTCGACCCCGAGTATCCAAAGCCCTTCTCGCCCGTCGACAGCGCGCGAAAGTTCTCCACCGTCTTGGGCACAACATCATCGAACAGCTCAAAGTTGATGCGCCCAGACTGCGCCGCGACGCTGCCCTTGTTGGTGACATTGCCCGCCTGGTCGACCTGGACCTCAGGGCCCTCCCAGGAGACGTCAAAGTACGATTTGATGGTCATGTTGGATGCCGAAGGAGTGAAGAATCGCTTGTTGAGAGGCGCGCGCGTGGAGAAGGAGGTGCCGGCGCGGAGGGCAGTAAGGGCTCGAGTTGGTGGGGCAAGCATCGTGGGTGATGGCGGGGTGTGGCGGGGTGGTGTAGCTACCTGAATCGCTCTAGCCTATGCTGTCAGACGTGGACCATTCGGTGAAATGCAGAGGCGGTGCGCGCTGAGGGTGACCAGCGCCACAGGCCGGATTGGGGTTTTCGTCCGAGGCTTGTTGGCTGCTCACTTACCTGTGGGAATGTGCTGCTATGTAATTACTGAGCTGCGTCCGATTGACAAGAGAGGTAGTAGGATCGAGCGGCTATGCTAGACGACTAAACAAAGAGAAGGATATAGTACAGAGTATGGCGTAGGAGAGGACGAGACCGGGCGCTAGGATGTCGTGACGATTCGATTGTGTGAAAACTTCCGACAGCTTGCGCACACACCAGCCTCCGCTAGCGTGTTATTTATCTGGGGTAACTATGCCAAGACGCTTCATACAACAATTGATTCTTACGAAAATGATATCGATATGCTCAAATATTGGGTCAAGTCGGTAGTATATCCGAAGTGTACTTGATTGAAGTAAGAGGATGTACGTTGAGAACGGAGACTGAAGCCTCGTTACTGTAGACCAGGTCCAGCACGAAAAGTAAACAAAGATCACGTCCAGTCCCAACAATCAGACGACAAACATCAGCTTGGTTCATCTGATACTTTAATTCTGGACCATTCATACCCCTTTTCAAAGCGGCACCAAATTTCACTTTCTCCAGAGATCTGGAGCTCGGTAGGCAGGGCCGGCAATTTGTGAATTTGATATCAAGACTCCGAAGAGCAGCTGTGTTTCGTGACTGTAAGAAAGGCTTTGTGGACGTCGGTGTACGGAAGGCGTCGTCTCCAAGTAGAAGCTCAGTGGCAGCGGTATAAAGTGATCGTTGTATCGCCTCCGTCGTGCGAAAGAAAGTAAACGGACATCCATGATAAGTGCTGTCAGTAGGAAAGGGTATGAGTATGCTAGGGTAAATACATCTGTTCAGCAAGGTTCAACGGTCCCTAATAACTTCTGTCCCATGCCGTGTTAAGATATATCCGTTGTTATGCCGTTGAGGTGTCGGAGTGAACGCAAAGGTCAGGGAAGCGCCAGGCTGGTCCAAGCACAGTCACGTGCATCTGTCCCCACCTGGGCACTTTGCAGGGCGGACCCTTGCCGGACTCGTGGCTTCGGTTCGGTCTAGGAGGTCGCGGATATCCTCACAACATTCTCGAAGGACTGACACGTCTTGCATGCGCTGCACTCTCACCTTCCGTACCAACTCGGATATTCAGGATTGTGCTTCAGCTCCTGCTAAACGAGGTTCAACAAGCCGCCGCTTGACCATCCCTCGACCATAACACCAGCACAACACACGCATACTCGCCCGCGATGGATCTCAACAGCCTCAAGGACCAAGTGAGCAATCTCACGCTCTACGACCTTAAGGCAGGGTTCCGGAAAGCACAAAATGGTGCGCGTCCTCAGACACCAAGGCCAGCTGGCAATGCTGATACGTCGCAGCGGTGATGAACTACACGGAGATGGAGGCCAAGGTGCGCGAGGCCACCAACAACGAGCCATGGGGTACGCGACACCGCCTATACAATATTGACCTCGACTAACAGCAGAAGGTGCATCCTCGACGATGCTGCAGGAGATCGCCAATGGCACGTTCAACTAGTACAACGCATCCTCCCTCACTACAGCTACAACGACTAATACGCCTAGCCAATTGCTCAACGAGATCATGCCCATGATCTACAAGCGCTTCACAGAAAAGGCCTCGGAAGAATGGCGGCAGATCTACAAGGTATCAACCTTTCTTCCTACCATACCCTCAACTCTTGCTAACAGCCCAGGCCCTCCAACTGCTCGAGTTCCTCGTCAAGAACGGCTCCGAGCGCGTCATAGACGATGCGCGCTCCCACGTGTCTCTCCTCAAGATGTTGCGGCAGTTTCACTTCATCGACCAGAACGGCAAGGACCAGGGCATCAATGTCCGCAACCGCGCCAAGGAGCTGGCCGAGCTACTCAGCGACGTCGAACGCATCCGCGCCGAGCGCAAGAAATCACGTGCGAACCGCAACAAGTTTGGGGGTGTTGAGGGTGGCGCTGGCATGGGCGGCTTCAACAACAGTGGGGGCTTTTCAAGCGGCGGAGGAAGCGGAAGCGGGAGTAGATACGGCGGCTTCGGCAGCGAGTCGGCAGAGTACGGAAACTACAATGGGGGCGTGTATGGGGACGGCGGTGGCTTCGGCGGCCAGCAGACGAGCTTCAACGACACGCAACCACGCCGAGACCGCTTCGACGAATACGACGAGTACGATGAGGGCGAGGTGTCCAGCCCACCAGCACGGCGGAAAGAGGCGGCGCCCCGCAAAGAAGTCAAAAAGGAAGAGCCGAAGTCAAAAGCGCCTGAGCCCGTGCCAGATCTGCTTGCATGGGACGATGAGCCTGCGCCGGCCTCTAATTCAGCAGGAAAGCAGCCCATTGCCGCCACAAGCAACGACTTTGGCGACGACGACGACTTTGACGACTTCCAATCTGCCGCCCCAGCAGTATCTGCAGCCAAACCAGCAACGTCGTCATTCAACATCGCCCCTCCAGCCTCGACATCCACAATCACATCTTCGACGCAATTCGCCGCACCTCAGCCTCAATCCGGCGCCAACAACAACGATTTTAATGACTTACTCGCGACATCCTCGCCCGCACTATCTACGAACAAATACACTGCTCCCCCAATGATGACCCAAACGCCCCAGCAGCCATCAGGCTACCAAGCCACTGGCCCCAACTACTTCACCTCTGTGGCTACACAGTCTGGTAAGTCCACGCCATCGGTCATGTCTCCTGGTATCGGTGGTAAGATTGGATCTACTGCGCCGAAGAAGGCGGGTGGTGATGCGTTTGCGTCGCTGCTTGCTGGTTCGGCGCCGAAGAAGAGTGGCACGCCGAATCAGAAGGTTACAATGGGCGATTTGGCGAAGCAGAAGACTAGTCAGGGCTTGTGGGGTGTACCTGCCAGTGGAGCGAGTACGCCGGCGGCGCAGCCGAGTCAGGGTGGGCAGAAGCAGGGTGGTGCGCTGGGAGATTTGCTAGGGTAGACTTTTTGAGTTAATGTAGCAGATGGAGAGAGAACGCGAGTTGATATGTGCGTATACAGTAGATACAAAATGGATTCGAATATGCTCTTGGCTCACGGGTCCCCTTGGGAAGGCGGATGACTTTGCCAATCTTTATACTACGTGTTTGAAAGTACACATGGCTGCATGTTACCATCGTATTATCAAACGAAGTCAAACAAATGACAGTCAACTTGATGTGTTGTTCCTCATACAATTTTCACATGCCCACCTCCCTTCCTACTTCCAAACCACCCATCGGCCTCTCTGACATCTGATTGGCCGACCCCCTAATCTCCGCATCAACACCTTCCCATCCCAAAATACTCCCAAACCACACTACGATCCCACACCTTCTCCCCTCCTGTCCAAACAATGCCTCACATCCAATGCGCCTCACCACTCCCCTCCAAACGCTCACCCTCCTCCTCGCACCCCTAGCCCTTCTCTCCACAACCTGGCTCTACCTCTACCCCATCCTCCACGCCTGCACCTTTCCCCTCCCACCCCCCCACATCAGCTCAGCCGCGCCCTTCCGCCTCCTCGCCCTCGCCGACCCCCAACTCGAAGGCGACACCTCCCTACCTGACCCCGACGCACCTGTGCTCCCCAGCGTACAATGGCTCAGGCAGGATCTGCGCCACGCGCCCGATGCATTTACGCGCGTAGCAATAGTGCAGCGCGCGGCGATGGGTGTACCGGGTGATATTGTGCGCTGGGTAGAGAGTATTAGGAAGAGAGTGGATTTGTGGGGGAATGATTGGTATTTGGGACATGTTGTGAGGGGGACGAGGTGGTGGGGGGGGCCGAGTCATGTTGTTGTTTTGGGGGATTTGTTGGGGAGTCAGTGGGTTGGGGAGGGGGAGTTTGGGGGGAGGGCGGGGAGGTTTTGGGGGAGGGTTATGAGGGGGTTGGGGGTGGTGCCGGATAACGTCTATGGTTTGGAAGATCGGGTGGAGGAGGAGATGAGAGAAGGGGAAGATGCAGAAGAAGGTGGAGAGGAAGCAAAGGGCGAGGATGGCAAGAACGAAGAGGAGGAGAATTACTGGGGCGGCACGACGGAAATATTGGGTGCGGATCCATCTTGGTCTTCTCGCGTTATAAATATCGCCGGGAATCACGATATCGGATATGCAGGCGACATTGACGAGGATCGAATTGAGCGATTCGAGAAGGCGTTTGGAAGGGTGAATTGGGACATCTGGTTCACTTTGCCGAGGACCAACACCAGCAGCTCGAATCAAGAAGACGGTATCAGCGAAGGACGAGAACAACCCGTCCCAGCCCTCCGCCTCGTCATCCTCAACTCCATGAACCTCGACACACCCGCCTACTCCCCCGCTATCCAAAGCTCAACCTACTCCTTCCTAAACCACATCATCACCACCGCCCGACCCGTCGAAGACAGAACACACGCCACGATCCTTTTAACACATATACCTCTGGAGAAAGCACCAGGGACATGCGTCGACAGTCCGTTCTTCAGCTTCTTCGACGAATACCCCAATGGCATAAGGGAACAGAATATGCTGTCTGGACACTCGAGTCGGAGTATCCTACAGGGTATCTTCGGGAAGAGTGCGGATAGAGGAGCGGCTGCGGGGGGGATGGGGAGGAATGGGATTGTGCTGAATGGGCATGATCATGAGGGGTGTGATGTTGTGCATTTTGTAAGGCAGGATGGAGGGGGTGAGTGCTCTGTTTGGGATATTGACGAGGGAGATGCGTACTGGCCAACGTCTACTCCTTCACCACCGATCCCCACGCACGAAATGTCGGAACAGCAGCCCACGAGTCCGGCCAATCCACTCATTCTTTCGACCTGCCCCGCTCCTACTCCCCTCCCACCATCCACCGAATCAGAACCAGACTCCCCATGGTCCACACACCCCTTCCCACCCCTGACATACCACATCTCACCCGACAACAAGTCATGCACACACATCCCCAGCGCCCCGCAACTGCGCGAAATCACACTCCGATCTATGATGGGCGATTTCGGGGGTTACGCGGGATTTCTGAGTGCGTGGTTTGATACGGAAAAGGGAGAGGGAGGGGAGTGGGTGTTTGAGTTTAATAGGTGTGGGCTCGGGGTGCAGCATTGGTGGTGGGGTGTGCATATTGTGGATTTGGTGTTTGTGGTTGCGCTTGGAGCTACTCTGATAGCGAGGGTTGTGGAGGGTGGGGAGGTAGGGAGAAGGAACGTGAATGGGGTCGTTGCTGGGAAGAATGTTGCGGTGTAAGATATAATCGTGGGGTTTGGGAGCATTTGATAGCGTCGGCGCGGCGTTTAGCATGGTGTTTTGGCATCGCATACAAGTCCAAGTCCTTGAATACGCAGTAAAATTTCCTGTCAACTTCACCTGATCTCTACCATACAACTCCTTGAATACACAATAAATTTCCTGTCGACTTCATCTGATCTCTAAGCCGCCACTTCACGCCTCTCAGGCGTCAACTTCAAAAAGCTACCCCCATTGCCCTCCACACTTCCTTTCGCCTCCTCACAAATCATCTCCGCGCACCCCTCGCCAATGCTATACGCCACGACCTGCGTGTGCCCATTGTTGACACGAGGAACGCTACTTACATCCGCGACACGCAGCCCGCTCACACCACGGACCCGCAGTTTGCTGTCCAAAACGGCATCGGTACTCGCGCCCATCGCACACGTGCCCGACGCATGATAACACGTCGTAGCATGCTGCCTCACATGATCCTCCCAATCCTGCCTCTTTGCATGCTTATGATGACCTAGGTCCGCAGGCCATGCCCCTTTAATAATCCCCTTCGTCCCACTCCCACCCATAACAAACTCATTCGCCATCGCGCACCCCTCGCTTAACACCAACATATCCAGTCCCCCTTCATCACTCAAGTACCCGTGATCGACTTTCGGATTATCCATCGCGTTCGCACTGCTTAGTTCAACTGTGCCCCGACTATGCGGATTAAACAGCAGCGTACACATTGCAAACGCGTGTTTATTGTCGATGGGGAAGTCGGCGAATTGTTTAGGCCCGCCGTATAACTCTGTGTTCCAGAACTCGAGATTTGGCTGGGATGCCGTGAGGCCCATGGGATCGCGGCCATGTGCGTCGATGTGCCATGCGGCGTCGTTTTTCAAGCGCTCGTCCAGCCGTGCGAAGCCGAAGATACCAAACGGAAAAGTACTCAGCACACCTTCCTTCTTATCAACGTACAGCTGGTAACTCGACGCAATGGCGTTGTCGTGGTAGACTAAATGGTCATTCGTAAGTCCCGGCTCACTGACCTCGTAGAACTGGAAGACGAGGAGGTGGTCTTGAAGGTTCTGGCCTACGCGCGGGGAATCGACGACGAGGGGGATGTTGTGAGCGGCGAGATGTGCGGCGGGTCCGATGCCTGAGCGCATGAGGATTGGGGGGGAACAGTATGCGCCTGCCGTGACGATGATTTCTCGGCGGGCGTGGTAGATGCGTGGTGTGCCATCTTTTGCTAGTGTAGCGACGCTGGTGGCTCGGGGCTCGTTGGTGGCGTCGTCGTGCGTAAATAGGATCTTGTCGACTGTGACGGAGGTTTTGATGGTGATGAAGGCGCTTTTGTGGCCTTTGGTTACGAAGTCTGCGGCCGTGCTGCGGATGCCTTGGTGCACTGTTCGTGGCACGTGGCCGCATCCGTGGGGGGACTCGCCGGTCGAGAACATATCTGGGGCGTAGGGCAGGCCGGCGTCGATCATGGATTGCTTCACGCGTTCGGAGATAGGGGCCAGGTCGTGGGGTTCGGTGTGGAGGGGGCCGGAGGTGCCGTGTGCGGATTCTGTGTGGGCGTGCCATTCTTTTGGGTGGAAGGTTTCGGACTGTGTTCTTGTGTTAACATCTTCATGTTTACAAAATGATTGATGGCGTGGGAAGAGGAGTCACCTTATTCATATACCCCCACATCTTCTCGCCCGTCCACTCCTCCATCCCCCAGTCATCATAATCTCCCTTCGTACCCCTAATACACAGCGTCCCATTCACACCGCTCGAGCCCCCAAGAAATCTTCCTCGACTAGAATTGATACGCCGGTTGTTGACCCCTGGCATCGGCTCGGTGACGATGTTCCAGTCCGTCTCGCTGTCGAAGTTCTTGGACCATCCGCCTGCCATGTGCACGTTTTCGAGATCCGCATTGTCGGGCCCGGCTTCGAGGATGAGGATTTTGGCTTGTAGCTTGGAGGCGAGACGGCCGGCGATTACGCAGCCGGATGTGCCGCCGCTTGCAATGGAGTTAGTTGGAATTTTGGAGATAGAGTGTTTGAAGTAAGGGAGATATTGAAGATTGGATGGTGGTTTGGAATGATGCTTACCCGCAGATGATGTAGTCGTAGACTTCGGCTGGATCTACTGAGTCGACACGTTCTAAAGTCATGATTACTCGTGAAATGAGTAGAGGATAGTGAGCGAGAGGAAGATCAAGTTCAACGCGAGCTCTCAGCGCAACGTTGGAATAAGCTCTTTATGCACCAAGCCCCGAATTAGTGAACGGAACACACCCGCGCCTCTTCCGCGAGTGGCCCTGCTTTTAATCGACTATGTCCACTACTCGCGCACCAAGCTGATGATGAGTGGCCACATCACCCGCTTTCGTGGAAATGTCGTGGTGTGGTTCGATGCCAACCAACGAGCCGCCCGCATATTCTCACCGTCGTGAAATATGTCTAGTGATCACAAGAATCTGCGACGAGGTGCATTTCGAAAACACGGAACGGATCCGTGGCACACGTTCGACAGATGTGTGGGGTGCTTTCGTGCACTGAGCTTGTGCGACGAGGCAGTTCTAAGATCGAACGGCTCCGTGCTACTTCAACCTCAGCCAGTAGCAATCATCCATCATTACCTAGGTTGCATGTCTATTGGCTCTGTGTGATCTGCTGCACACCCGGCGAAAGTCGAAGGCTAGCGTTGGCTCGGAGTGGACTGCGGGGTATGGGGAACGACCCCGGACCCGGCCATCCATCTCTTTCTCTTAAACACGGGTCGTGATTCTCAACATAGATGCTATGGATATGCTGTGATGATTATGTTCTCGTGCGATAGAATTGGTGAAACGACAGGTCTGACAGGCATGAAGCTTAACGAGAAGACTGTAAGCCGAGTGGGAAGGCTCAAATCAACGTTCTCGCAGGCTCCGAGGAAGCAAGGCCGACGCCCACGGCATGTCTATGCTGTAGTCTGATGGCAGTTTGATGGCGGAAGCGATGACAACGTTGGTGGTCGTGTGGTGGGAGCGAAGGTGCAACGCATTTGTGGAGGTGTGGTGCCAAGAAACCAGGCAAATTCTGAAGGAATTCCTTTCGCGACCAACTCTACATGAACACCACAGCACTTCATGTGCCAACACTTCACTGTGCCTGTCCCCCATGGTCTAGATTCTGCAGGATTCCGACAGCTTCTCGGATGCGCCATACGGATGTGGTATTCTCATTCCAGCGTCACCGATCGATGTGCAGCCGCGGCTCCCAAGAGATGCATTGATGTACAAAAACGGCTTTTGCAACTGCGACTTTATCTGAAGGGTCACGAATTGGTTGCTTTTTGAGTCCTACACCCGGACTCAGCCTGTCAGCCTTATCACCTACGCCCTGAGTATGCCTCAATTCGCGCCAGGCTGGTTTATTTGTACGAGTAAGAAGGCTCTGAAGAAGCCTTTTCCACAACGCTGTAATCTGGGGATTGGTAGCCTGGAATTGCGACATATGCTAGCAGTACATCGCAGGATTCCTCCGCACTAAGGCGAGATGAGTTGGCGTTTTAAGTGATAGCTTGGGCCGTGGCCTGATCCCCAGGTCAGACTGTGCTGCCTTGTGGTCAACTTTGCCCTCGCTATGAGTTATATTAAACACACTTGAGAGATGCGATACTTTACTGCCAGCTCAGCTCTCAATCACCTGCTTACGCGTAGGTAATGAAGAACGGCAACTTGGCAACCGGCTTAGCACTTGCTGGCGCTGCTGCTACTGTAGGCGTAAAAACCATGTTCGCCAACAAGCTCAACGACTACAGGTATTGCGAGGAACTGGAGCGTGAGGAGGAAGAGCAGGAGGACTTGCGTAAGGAGGAGAGAGAGGCTCGCCGCCGCGGCAGAAGGCATCGGTCGCCACCCAGTAAGACCAGTGTTCGCTCATAATGGCAGCAGTACTGACCGCATATCAGGGAGGAACGACGATCGCTCCAAGCAGCTTGTTCGCTTGCCGCGCAGGAACGAAATCCGATCTTCTGAGTCTGAGGACGACTCAGAAGAGAGCACCGTGGATAGTTACCCCAACCACAGAGACGACGGTAGAGCACACGCCAGCCATCCACTAAACCACGGCTTCCAAACACGCAACGCTGCTGCCCCGAAACCAACCACACAGGACTACTGGACTCTCGACTACGCCGCCCAGAAGTACTACCACGACGATGTGGAGAAAGGAATTCGTCATTTTCCTGACGGAAAGACTGAGTATCTCGCTCCTCCGACACCTTCAGCGCCGGTGATGAAGTGGGACACACGCAATCAAGATTGGTACTGGCGCGACGATTTCAACAAATGCTGGAGGTATTCGAGAGGGCTGGTTATAGACTATCCTGCGGAGTAGAGTTGGGTGTGCTCTGCGTCTTTGGCTTAGCTTTGCGTCGCCGTGTCGCCCTTCAAGCTCTTCTAGCAGTCTTTCGAACTCATTATGTCGCTTTCTGGTCGCATTCAAGGCCCTGTATTCCGACTCTCGTTTGAAGATTGATAGGGTATCGGGACGGATACATCACATTCTCACAATACTTCTCTGCATGTTATTGGGTACTCTTCAAGCGGCTCGCGCACTCCTTTGACTTCATCACGTCTCTTCCTGATGTCATTCGAGGTTTTTCATTCCGACTTGTATTCGGAATCTCATGTGGTATCGTAGCGGATACATCAATTTCTTACAAGTGTTTTGGTGAATGTGCGGGGAATGTCCTATTCAGTAGATACTTGTTCGAAGTACACATGCTCAGCTTTAATATCAACGCATTTAGTATCACCATAGTCGTGCGTGCGATGTCGAAATCATGTATGCCGTAAATCTGTTAGATCTTGTCAAATCTATCCATCTCAACCACGCCGGGGATCCTCGATGTCTACTTCCAGATCCAACCGTCCAATATAATATCTAACAATCTCATCTCATCCGAGATCAAAGTTCACTCGCCATCATTCGCCCTACTGCCTACCCTGTGAGCCGCGACCACGACCAACACCGCTACCTGCGGCACCACCACCACGTCCTCCACGAACAAAGCTACCACCGCGTCCAAAATCAAGAGGAGGAGGCGTCATCTGAGCCTGGAGCCTACACTAACGCTAGAACTGGTTGCAAAACACTGTAGAAATCACTGAAGGAAGACGTACCAGTTCGCGTAGTGCATCTGGCCCGGCTCTCGGTTTGCAGCGATATCCGCACGAACACCCTGCGCATGCGCATCCTGAAGAGCGCTCGCACTCGGCAGCGGAGGAAGCACGATGCCGCCAGACTTCTTGAAGTGGCGCACTGTAAGTAACAACACGAGCTCGCGGTTGCCGCAGATGTCCTTGACACCCGGGTGGCACAAGTCCGGGTGCGTGACGCCGAAGATCACTTGGTCGAGGAGCCCATCGTTGTCGTCGAACGTCTCCTGGGATAGGGGGTTAGTTCATTGTAGGCTTCGGGGTGGTGTATGGTGTTGACTTACGAGGGTCTCGTTCGTTTGGACGACCGTCTCGATGAGCGGGAGGAATCGGTGGTTTGGGAACGTACGTCCCGTGCGAGTGTCGGTCTCGGGGAAGTACGTGCGGAGGAATGTGGCGATATTAGCCTCGCCGTAGCGTTCCATGTCAGTGATTAGCTCGCGGCGAGGGTCGCGGTTGGCGCGGAAGGTGTAGTAGTCGTTGCTGGAAGACATCTTGAGGTGAAGAGAGTTTGGTGTGGTGGGTTGAAAGAACTTGACATATGTTGTTAGCGAAAGCATACTCATGCACGAAGAATGCCTTACGTTGTTGTATATTGTCGATGGAGGATGCAGGTGAGGTCGAAGTCGTTGTCGTGAGTAAATAAAAAAGAAACTCTGGGGGTGGGAGGGGGGTAGTCGATATAGTATGCGGAGGTCTGGCTTCCAGCAGTGACCGCGACTTTCGTTTGCAGTTCTCTCTCACCTCGTGGAAGCGGGTAGATGCGCAATAAGAGCAAGACAAACGGAGGTGAGGCTGGGTTTTGACATCGTGAGTCTGGGTGAGAGAGGACTAGAGCTTGCGTGAATTCGCCGTGGAAGACGAGAGTGGGCTGCTGGAATGAGGATTTCAGGGACGTTTGAGGGTGTAGATATATGTGAGAGAAGCTTTGCGCATGTGTCATACGCTTGGAGGAGCAATCAACAATTATGATGGGCATGACAGCACTGAGCAAGTAATGAGCTAGGCAATGGTTCGTCGTCAAGATCACCAGAAGACAGCCCCTCAAAATGCCAAACCAAAGCCCCGATGATTCAAGGTACCCATGGTGGGATTGCCAATTCCCGAGCGCTGCAAGTCACTATTATGCCAACACGAGGATAACAACCAGCAAACATAATGACCATTACTCTTCCGACCAGCTGATGTTAGTCACGGTCCGTTCTCCTGTGGCGTCTCCGCTATTCTCCGCACCAGCTGACACGCTTTCGCTCTCCACCATCCCAGCCAGTTCTTTCCTGCCCACGACATCAGCCCACAATCCAGACCCTACCACCCCCTTCCCCTCCAAAAACTCACTTCTAACTCACCACCTTCCCAATCCCTTTATTCCACTTCATGTTCCTCGAAGCCATCCAATCCACCAGCGCCGCCGCAACCCACACACAATCTCCCACTTCCTTACTTAGCCCCCTTTCCATACGATTAATCGCACAATACACGATTCTCGCAACATCCTCTTTGCTATTGTCCGCTTTTTCAATGGCGTCAATAAGCTTAGAGATATCTGTGGCGAGAGAGTCGAGTGCGGAAACGGGAAGGCGTAGTGTGCGAGGAAGAAAGAGATGAGGTCGTGATCGAGAAAGGATCCAGGTGAAACTTTGGAGGGGATGTATGGGACAATGGAGAGCGTGAGATTTGGAGGGTGTACGTACATCGTGGAGTGGTGTGCTATTTTTGCAGATGTTTGTTGCTTGGTGGAGGAAAGCTTGTATCGTGGCGGAGTTAGGAAGGTCTTGTTAAAGTCTTGGGAGATAGCGGTGGGAGTTAGTTGCGTGGTCGCCCTGAACATGGGGCGCGGAAGTTAAATGGTTTCACATGCTTGTGCTGGATAAGATGTCGGTGTATTTGCGGAGAAGAGTTTTTATTGTTATGGGTCAAAGAGACTGTGACGAACAGCAAGGGCTAGATCGCACTGAACGCCAAAGCTGGTCATTTATTAGATACAGCAAGAGCCTTCGAATACGACATGGGAAAATGGTCTATACGATAAAGAAGACACAACGAAATGACGCCCAATTATATGAGCGAACCTCGCGAAACCCCACGTGTAGTACTCCAGCTCTGCATTTCCGACTTTCTTCGGGGCCTCATCCCTCCAGCTCGGCACGCAGACTTAGGTACCGGCGTTTGAGCAGCTCGAGCATCTCATCGTCGTAGTACTCCCAGTCGGAATCCTCGGGCGGTGACCAGAGTGCCAGCGCCGTGAGGTTCGGAACCATGCTTCGCCGTCCATTGACCACCCATAGTTGCGATAGAGTGAAGTTTGGAGGGAGATGTTTGGGATCGAGGAGGTGCAGGGCGAGTATGATACGGTCTTCGAAACGACAATTCTCGGTAGTGGCGCTCGGTAGCACATACTCGTACTTGAGTGCGTGCTGTTTGATCAAACTAGCCTTGATCGTGTAATGGACGGGGTGTTGGGGCGCGCCAGGCGGACTGCGAGATATCTGAACGGTGAACCCAGCATAGTCGGTCAGATAGGACGGGAGCATGGATGGTTTGATTTCGGTCGTGCGCAGCGGCATGACCCAGCTTTGCCGGTCGCCGACACGTCGCTCGCCGAGAAGGATGTTGCGCGGAGCCGTAGTGGACGCCTTGGTTTCTGGTGTGCTCTGATCATCGAGAGTGACAAGGTTCACCTTGGAACCCACTGTCTTATAGCATTTGAGTCCACCACCTTGGCGAATGTCAGGGTGCCTGAGAAGGTAGACTGCCTTTTCTCCGAACGTCTGGCGCGCAAAGACACAGTATGCGCGGTCCCACGTGATGAAGGTGGCACTACATGTCGTGAGGGCATTGGTGAAAACCTGAAAGAGGGGCACCTCGCTAGTCTCAAAGACTACAATTGTCTTTCGGCGAGCTTTGCCATTCTTCCGTACCCATCTTGATGACTGGTGCCAGGGTGTTAGTCTGTACTTGAGATACAAGAAAAGAAATGCTTGCCTCCGGTGAGTCAGTAGCTGAGTTCCGTTTGACGTATCTGCCGTCTGACAGAAAGCTTGACAAGGCGGTAAGATGCCCGCCTTTTTGCATACAGAGTACATCGATGATGTCGAGTGCTGCGTGCTTAATCCCATTGATCCGGCCTCTTGACATGAAATGCAGAGCGAAAAGGCTGCCAATGAGGATGTTGTACTTGGCTTGAAGCGACCGGAACTTGATCGGAGATGTGAAGAATGGGCTGAGCGCCTTGTTGATGTCAAACTGGGTTCGCTCCACGATGTTATAGAAGTCACGGAAGGCCTGCGTTGTCTTTGTCAAGACTAACACATCGCTGATTTCGAGATGGCCCAGGACGTGGTCTTGGATGGGTGTGTACTGAGTGAGCACTTCGACCAGTGTGCGTGCTGGAGCAGAAGCCGGTAGTGATGGTGATTCTGGAGTACCGCGTCGTGAAGATGGCTGATTGACCTGGGTTGTAGGAACAAGCAACATAGGGTCAGGTAACGGAGAATCCATGCCGTCGAGAGTAGAAGCAAACTGCCGACAAAGGAAACGAGGCCGAGTGTGGATGCAGTGGGTGTTGGGTGGTGATGGTGGCGGCGGCGGACTGAGACCTATAAACAGCGACGAATGATCTGAGAGGTGCAAGAAGGCTCGATATGCGAGGCGGCTGCCATGGTCCATGCTCCCACTCACGCCCGCAGCAAACGAGTTTGCTTTCATTCCTGGAGTGCAATTCATTCCCAGTGAATCTTTCACGACTGATAACCGGAAATGCTGGGTGTGATGTGCACTCGAGCGCCGGCAGAGGCAGCCGAGCCCTCGCATGCTGCGAAGAACCATTTCTTGTCTTGAACGAATGCAATTCAAACATGTGAAGATATGGACTGGTCCTTAGGTAGAAAGAACGTGTCATAAACATATGCAAATAGACAGAGAAACAGACATGATGGGGGAGACGGATGCACAGGACTGAAATGGAACGTATGATACTTCGACGCTAGGATAGGACACTTGAGACGTCAAACTCGCTTTGAAGAACGTAAGGAGATTTCTAGACGCCGAAGCGACATTGATGCATCGTTGCAGTGAGATGCAAGATTGCTGTGGCGAGAAATGCGTATGATGTGTGGCCAAAGTTCTGCAGCACACGAGCGGGCGCCATCGGTTTGTGTCCGAAGATGAGACGAGACGGCACGTAGCTTGTTGTTAAACACCGTCAACGTGGGTGGTCGTACAAACAGCATGGTGTTGATGTTCAGAGGATTCGTGCCGTTGAAGTCCGTTCAACGTTTTGGCGCTAGTGTCCACTTCAGGCTAGCGCTTTCGGAAAAAGCGAAGGCCCGGCGCACTTGGATTTCGACTCCACCAAATTGCGCGAACTTCACGACTTGACTGCAGCCGCGACGACGCACACGAACCCGCCCAAACGAAATCCCACACACACAAACAGTCGCAATGGCATCCAAGCGTGGGTACGTACGCCCGAAATACAGCAGAAACGAGGCTCTGGCAATATGACGTCTGTACGGTCGCTAACAACTGCGTAGTCGAGGTTCTTCCTCCGGTAACAAGCTCAAGATGACTCTCGGTCTGCCAGTGTATGTTTCTCCGAATCCGCTCGCCTACGAAACGCCCGATTGAATACACAAACATACAGTACGGCTTAGCTAATACACTCCCAGCGGCGCCGTCATGAACTGCTGCGACAACTCGGGCGCGCGCAACCTGTACATCATCTCCGTCAAGGGTATCGGTGCCCGCCTCAACCGCCTGCCTGCAGGTGGTGCCGGCGACATGGTCATGGCCACTGTCAAGAAGGGAAAGCCCGAGCTGAGGAAGAAGGTCATGCCCGCCGTCATTGTGCGTCAGAGCAAGCCGTGGAGGCGGGCGGACGGTGTCTTCCTGTACTTCGAGGACAACGCTGGTGTGGTGAGTGGAAACATTGCGGGCATACATAGGGAAGGAATGCTGACAAAGGCAGATCGTCAACCCCAAGGGCGAGATGAAGGGCTCCGCTATCACCGGCCCTGTCGCAAAGGAGGCCGCCGAGCTGTGGCCGCGTATCGCGTCCAACTCGGGCGTCGTTATGTGAGGTGTCTCTTTTCCAGCTCTTCGACTTTCATGGGTTTACGGACGGCGAAAATGCATTTACGGCTAGGGGGATTGGACGCGGGCATTGCGCATGATGGCAGTGGCTCGACCTTCAACATACCAGTCAAATGAAATTACGAACGGCCATCGCCTTTTACAAGTCTCTGTGATGTACTGCAGGAAATGGAAAGGGCGGCGACGAAATTGGCATGCTTACAATCTTCAGGTTTGCCATCAGCAAAAGCTCCACTCGCACGATGCACGGACCTTCATCACTTGCTCTTCTCTACCACCATCTTCTTCGTCTCGCATACGACTGCCGGTATCAGCGCTAAATCCACAATGGTTCTGTCGAGGCTTCGGGAACATGCTCATCAAGAACCTGAATCGCCGCCAAGCCTCGCCTCCGAAACACGACCCCAAACAGCATCTGCTACATGAGCCGCACGTCAAACAACGCTAGCCCACAATACCATGCTTGACTAATACGACAAGCTCAGATCGGCTAGGAACCTGAGGCTTGAGGGGCTTGGCTACCTGGTGATGTTTTGAAGGAGGAATGATTTGGAGCGGCGTTTCAGTCCAGAGAACTTGCGAGTATACTTGGTGACCTCCACGACTTTACTTCTTTTCTCTCCACAACTTTCGACAAGTTGCTGCTCTCTCATCTTCTCATTCTCTTCTTCAGGCTGGTCCAACCTCTCATTCCTTGTACATCAACATACCGTTAATTTCTATTCCTCGACCAATCTAACACCATGCATACCACCACCCTCGCCCTCTCCTCCCTCCTCGCCCTTTCATCTGCCCTCCCGCAACGCAATCGCAACGGCGGTAACGGACAAGGCCAAAAAGCTACCGCCCAGCAGAAAGCCGCTCAGGTTCCGCAGGGAATCACACAAGCACAAGATGGATCCATGATCCTAGACGACACCGTAATGGTCAACGGCCTCCCCATCCGCTTCAAAATTTCCGCACCCGCCGACCAATTCCTTCCAGCCTCAGGCGTCCCCGGCGCCGCAGGTAAGTCCCCAAATCACCCCACCTCTCCGCCCCCTCCTAACCCCCATACCAGCAACATCCGCCCAAGGCACCCTCGGCGCAAACGTCCTCCTCCACGGCGACGGCGGCCAATCCTTCTTCGACATGCCCAACCAAAACGTACAAGCCTCCACCATGGGCGTCGCGCTCCTCGCGCCCAACGAGAACCTATTCTGGGGCGGCGGCGCCGGCCTGCAGCGCGACGACGGCGTCGCACACGCCCAGGCCGTCAACGACTTCGTACAGACTGAACTCCCCGCGCGCGTGGCGGTCAACATGTCCAACATTGTGTTCACGGGCGTGAGCGGCGGCTCGCTAATGATGAGCGGCTTCTTTATTCCTGCGCAGATGCAAAATTATGCGAACAGCGCTGTGGAACTGAATTGCGGGGCGTTGAGTCCGCAGGTTGCGTTTCAGGGGCAGGCGAGCGTTATGCAGCAGACGCGCATACATTATCAAAGTACGCAGTCTGAGTTGACGCTTCTGCAAGGCTCGATTCCAAAGGCGATTACCGCGTACGAACAAGCCGCTACGGACGCGGGTATGAGCGCGGATCAAATCAACGCTATGCAGACTGTTGACAATACACCCGTTGGCGGGCACTGTGAGTTTGATGGTCAGGGCTTTGTGAGTGGCGTACAGGTTATGTCGAGTAGCTATGCGAGTGTTATGCAGGGGGGTAATGGAGCTGTGCAGGGGATTGGGGCGCCGAGTACAGGGACGGTTACGAAGGGTGTGGTGGGGAATGAACAGTTGCAGTTTGCTGCTGGTGGGAGGAAGAGGGATGGGGAGGAGAGTATGGTGAATATGGCGTGGGCGGAGGAGGTGGGTGCGGTTTCGGGCTAAATCTGCAGAAAAGGTACTAAGCAATCGATGTTGCGTCTCGTCAGGATATCGTCTACGTCTTCGCGAAGTGCGCCCTGTAGTCATCAACTCTTACAAAGAGCCTGTGTTGACATTCTGCGATGTATGAATCGCATGTGCCTAGCATGTACAGCTCCTCGGAATGCAATCGCTGTTCTTTGCACAAGTGACGCTTCTAAAGACGAGACACACCATCATCATGGTTCATTCCATACTCATAGATCATCCTTGTCCCAAGAAAACTCAGCACTGCCGACTCCAATCCGCTCGACGCATCCCTTCTCCAACCGTAGCATCACAACCATTTCCACGCACAAACATTACCCCACACTCACCAGGTGCCCCAAGAATTCATGATGGATGAGGTAAGCATAATCCAACATCTCATGACTGAGCCTGTAAAGTAAACCAGCAGCCTGTCCATCTTCAATAGTGATGCCGGAAGGCAGACTAATCAATGATCAAGAGATTCGAATTTCGCGCTGGCGTGAAGTGTTCGAAAAGCTTGTACACGAGCATCGTTGTCGAAAAACTTCCGGAGATACTTTCCGATGTCGAATTGCCGGTGGAGCAAGCTGACAAACATGTAATGCAACTTTCTGTACGTTTTCGAAAGGCGAATGACATCTTGAATTTTGAGATGGCTCATGATGCCGTTTTCGATTGCTGCAAATCTTGAGCTGACGAGGTCGCCCAGGTCAACCTTCCATGGACCAAAGTAGTGTCTCATGGTGAATGCAGTAAGCTTGGAATTGGAACGAAGACGATTGTACGGAGACGAGAGAAAGGAGTCACTTACACCATAGAGTAAGCGGAATAAGAGCTTGATGACGAAGAGTCAAATTGTTTGTGAAAAAAACAAGCAGCAACAGCTGCACTGTACGAAAGCTTTCGGCATTACATGATTGCTCGGTACAAACAAAGAAAATCGAGGGCAATCTAGCGTCGAGCGACTCGCACACATCGTGGCATCCGCTCACTGTACATGGTTCGATACACCGGCCTCATTCTCGACCACCATCTTGAGCAGCTTGTACAACGTATCTCCCGGGAGTTCAACCTGATTAAATGTAGGCACCAGGGTCCTGCAGCCTTCTAGGTGGCGGGTGAATTTGCCGGTAGCTTCACCGACCACAAAGTCCATGTCTTTGCGCAATGCTAGATCCAAGAAGCCGTTGTGATTGAGGAACCATGTAGCTCCAGAGAACATAGACGTCTTTTCGAGATAACGAGGAGCCGTCCCCGTATGGAAACGGGTGTAGACTGTCAGACGCTGAGTTTCCAAGTCAACGGTACACTCGACTTTGATGGCATTCCGCTTATCGCGGAGCGTCTTGAGCCAAGCGGGTCGCTTGTTGGCCAGTACCTCGTTGAGAAGCTCGAGATACTCATACTCCATATACAGCTCGCCCATAGCATCGTCTATGCTGTCGTCGTGACTGCAGTCAGAGTTGCAGTGACAGTTGATCGAGTGTCCACAACTGTCGCATTCGACATCTGGCAAATCCATCTCGATCAGCCGACGCGCTTTGAAATGCGCGGCGAAGGTGGGGCAGAAGGCACGAAAGCGAAGGAGTGCGGTGATGTCGAGAAGAGTGTCGTCATAAGCGTCATCTTCATGGTCCCAAGGGATGAGCAACAGCTTGGGCGCATTACTGTAGTCTTTGACTGACGGATAGAACGTGGCGATGAACTTGTTCAGGTCGACGAACTCAATGCGAAAGGCAGAATTACGTAGCCACAGTGGACGATACTCGGAGCGGATTTGCTTGCAGGTTTGGGTCAGGCTGATGAAGTTTCGACCACTGGCCTTCAAGATCGGGCCGACATGCTCTTCTTTGCGAACGAGAGGAGGCAGGTCTGAATCGTCGATGTCCGATTGTGCGCGATCCGAGGCCGGACTGACGGGTTCTTTCTTGCACACAAGAAGTGGCGGCTCAAAGCTCTCGACGTCGAACTCTGTCTCTTTGGCCATGTGGTAGATGCGGTTGCGGAGCTCTGTGAAAGGTCAGCCGCAAGTCAGTGGTCAGAAAGGGACATGTGTACCGGGTGGTAGCTCGAGCAGTCGACAACGGCTATTGTCCTTGATCACCGGCAACTTCTTCTTCTGACACTCCATTTTCAGGTCACCGAATTTGCTCATCGCGACGACCAGGAAAGCCAGGGCTCGCCTGCTGAACCAGTCAGCAAACACAATCTCGCGCTGCACATGCGAGTTTGGCTTACCCTCTGGACAATTTGGGGATAGAGTTTGCAGACTTGGAGGTGAAATGCGAGTGCTTGTGGACAGCACTGAGTATGCAAAGTTAAGTGTGACGCGATGGAAAGAACGGGAAGAGCACCTCGCGCTAAGGCCCGCGCTAAAACGCGCGTTCCCGTGACCAGCAAGCATGTCGGACGCTCACATGCACTACCCAAAGGAGGAGCGGACAGCGATTCTGCCGAAATGTGCCTGCAGTAGTCTGGACCGACTTGATAGTGTTATTCCGCCGTCCCGAGATTCGGAAGGCATTGTGGTCTCATTCATTTGCAGCAGTGAAGACCACCTCTCAGGGCTGAAGCTCAGCAAATTCTTCGAGCAATATGCTGAGCTGCGTAACAATAGCTACGAACTGCTCAATAGTTAAATTCAAGTTCAAGCTGGCCTGGATATCCTCGAGGTCGTCTTTGAGATTTGGAGTACGCCCGACTCGCGACTTCCTAGAGCATTTTTTAGGAAACATGCACCTGCTCCATCTTTAGTGCCTGTTGGAATCCGCGTCACGCGCATGTGGCTTCGCGTCTAATCTCATCGCATGTGACGGAGTGGATATTCGACTTTCGCGCGCATCACCATTCGAGGGCTGCCACATCCATCTCGCTGTGGGTAAGCTTGTTCGTGAACCTGCTGCGGTACCTGTTGAACCTTTCGCATTGATCGAATTCAGCTATCATCAACCGAGTCTCGCGTCTGTCGTTATTCTTCTACCAATATGAGGGTCGCATACATTCTAGCAGCATCGCTGATTCCGATTGTCGCTCCCGGCTCGCCACACTTCACCAATAATGATTACCATCTGGAAGCTCGCCAGCAGGAGGGTACGTACTATGCCGTTACTGGTGCCACTGGTGGCTTATTTCCCCGTCTTGAGATCCGCGAGCTCGAGAGTGCCGGCGGAGAGATGTGGAACTTGTTCCTTCTTGCTTTGACGGAGTTCCAGGCCATGGACCAGCATGTGATAGATTCGTACTTCCAGATCGCAGGTATGTATCGCGAACAAATAGTGTGTAATTTCTGCTTACTCAACATGACTAGGAATCCATGGTATGCCGTGGTAAGCCAACGTGTCGATGTCTTCCATCATTAGTACTGAAGAGCGTAGGACCTCATGGGACGGCGTGCAGGGACGCTTGGAAAATGTGCAACTGGAGGACGGAACCATCGTCCAGAGGAACCCGGGTATGGGATACTGCCCTCACTTTCAGGTCATGTTCGGAACATGGCACCGACCTTATCTTCTCCTGTTCGAAGTAAGCTCTGCTCCTGCCACTACTCGTTTTCGGTTCGCGTTTAATGTGCGATAGCAAAAGCTGCAAAGCGTGGCGAAGGCGATCGCCAACAGATTCCCAATAGCGACGAGGAACAACTACCAAGACGCCGCGACGAAACTGAGAGTACCATTCTGGGACTGGGCGAAGGCCATACCTTATAATCAGCCCGTCATCCCACTCGCCGTCTCGAACGAGAAAGCGAGAGTCACGTTTCCAAACGGCACAGCTGCTCTCATCGACAATCCTCTCTTCGACTACAACTTTCATCCTCTCGACCACACGCAGATCAACGGGACCGTAAGTCACAGATTCCTTCAAAAATGACAATATTGACATCTTCCAGGGCTGCCCATTGTACGCCGGCTTCCCAAGCGGCCAGCCCCAGATCTGTCAGGAATACACACGCACCATTCGTGGCGGCTCCTACTTGACCGGCAGTGACCAGGCCGGCGTCAATGCACGACTTCGTAGCGACCTCGCCTCCCAGCGAAGCCGACTCTTCGCTATTTTCTCGCAGTACCAGAGCTTCACTCAGATCACCTCGGACCAAGTTTGCAGCCAAGCGGGGACGATAGGCAGTCTTGAATCAGTACACAACAATATCCACGTCCATTTCGCGCCGGGCCACATGACGCCGCCAGACGTCGCGGCGTTTGATCCCATATTCTGGCTGCATCACGCGAATGTCGACCGTCAGCTTGCGTTGCATCAGGCACTGTATCCGGATGCGTATCTGGAGCCGTGTGTGGCTGGGAGTTCGACGTTCACGGTTGCTGCGGGTGATGTGCTGAATGCTGATTCGCGTAAGCGGTTGTTCAACGTGCCGTGATGGCATTTATATACTGACGGAATTAGCGTTGATGCCCTTCCACAGGACCACTGCAGGCGCTTTCTGGACTTCTAGAGCAACGCGCAACATCCACACACAGGGTTACACGTACCCTGAGCTCTTCAACAACCCGTCCAATGCCACACTGATCGCCAACATCAAGGCACAATACTCCGGTCCATCCAATGTACTCGTTACCTCCATGAAACCGCAGATCATTGCGAAGCAATGCTCGAACACGACGGCCCAAGAGAAAACGCTGTACTTTGCTGAGGTCCAGCTACCCATGTACGGTCTCGACAACGGCAAAGGCGGATCTTTGGGGTACAGCGTGCTGGTTTTCGTCGGCAATGTGAATGATGACGCACGTAAATGGTCGACATCTGAGTCTTTGGTCGGCACGGCGGCGTCGCTGGGAGGCGTGCATATGCAAAGCGACCAGATAGTGACTTCGACGATTGACTTGTCGCTTGCATTGGAGAAAGCGGTTGCCGCTGGCAAGACTACAATGGAAAAAGCGGGAGAATATCTGAGAGGTAACGTCAAGTATCGTGTTGGGCTTGTAAGTCTTCCTTGAATTGAGTGCGGACTTTGGTAGGTGTGGGCTGATATCGAAAAGGGCGGCAAAGAGATCCGGAGAAGCGCTGTTGCCAACTTGAGAGTGAGGTTGATCAGTACGAGGGTCGAGATGGCGCAGAGCGAGGAAGAGTTTGATCGTTGGGTTGGTGGGTTCGTGCAGCTTGGTGTCGTCGAGTGCTAGCTTGTCTTGCACTTATGCTGGCTGAGCGCTCTGCTTGCTCGTAATATTTCGTATACCCTAGAGATCAGTAGTCGTCAATCCTGTCGTCCTTTACATGTATGTCATGAGAATCCTCTTGATGAGTGAAATCATGACGTGTCCCAGCGTCATCGTGTTGATCCGAGGTCCTGACGAGCTTCGAATTGGTCAGGATATCTGATGCAGTGTTGGTAAGAGCGGTCAGTCACCTGCAGTTACCGGCGCTGTGGATGGTCACAGCCTGCACTCTAGGAATGCCCACATGTCCGTTTATGCATGCGCCCACGTTGACCAGCCCTGGCAGATGCATGTAAGCACAGCCTGTGGGACTAGAATCTGGGTTGAGAAACACAACTCCGGGTCACTGTGTTCTTGCCTAGCAGAACACTTAGCTTACACATGGCTAGGCTTGAGAAGGTATGTGGGTTATTCGGCAGTCGGCTGAAGCGCGACGTATAGCCATTGCTTTTCAGAACACTTCCAGGATCCTAGGGTCGGTGGTGGTCGGCTTCGTAGTGACATCGGCGAGACCCAAGATCACGCAAGAGGCGGTGACTTTGCCGACATTCACGCACGTCTTTCGAGTTTGATGTGGCACACGTCAAGCATCTTCCATCAAAATGCTACAAGTGTATCGTTCATCTCGTCTTGTTAGCATGGCTCGATGCGTCGGACAAGCACACTCTTGGTGGTGCACTCGAGGATCTAGCGCCAGATCCTTCACGAAGATCTGTTTGTGATAAGAGAATTAGCCTAGTTGCACTTGATTGATTCGGACACAAGAGTGATGTGGCATACTGCATGCACGTCGGCGTGCTAGTATTCAATCACATTGCGAAAAAAAAGGTCCAGGCCAGTGCATATATTTGCAATTTCGAGGAGAATTTACCGTCGATAGCCTCGAAACAGCCACTTGGCGAGAGGTAAATCTCCGTAGGAATTTTTGTTCTTGTGCTGAGTCAATTAGGACAGGCTGAATAAGTAGAACTGCGTTGTGTGATTGGAGGAGGCTGAACAGCTACGTTGTGAATGGACGCCAAGTGGCCGTTCGGAGACTATCGCCTGGAGTCGAGTGTGATGAAAGTTCGCGAATCGTTCGCAGGGCTGTCCAACGTGCTTCGTGTGGTTTAATTTACCCCACCAATCGTGCTCGCGTGCTCCTGCCAACCAGCGCCTTCCCTCCAACCTCCCTTCCAACTCGGCACCCAATTCTATTACCGCCAGAGTCAGCAAACGCCACATCACCGCACCGCTCAATCATGGCGACCATCCAACTCGAATTCAGGAAGGAGGGTAGACGATGGAACGCTGTTATCCTGTGCGCTGGCTTGGCTGCCATTTTGCCCATCTGAAAGCGGTGGAGACCAGGCCGAAACAGGCAGGCGACTTCAAACACGACCTTGGCAAGCCTGGGCAAAGATTCCGCCGCGCCTTCGCTTGCATGGAAGCTTCCTGGACGTTATCTTTTCTATCTTAGCAACACCTTGGCACGTCTTTTCTGAACGTTTGCCGGTAAAGTGTGGCGACATGGTCAAGATCGGGGCATGGATTGGCGTTTGACTTTCATCTCTCCTCCCTAAAGGATCCTAGACGCCAGGGGCCTTTTCTTGTACCATGGTCTTGGAAGCGTCTAAGAGCGCGCTTACTCGCGGTGACAAGCACCGAAGCATCGTAAAGCAATCCTGCGGCCGGACCAGGCGTGACCCACCGGTCTTGGAGACACATCAGCGACATCTGAGCGACGATGACAGGTCCCGCGAAGGAAGTCGTGGAACATGGGCTCCGAGCGCTGCAAGATAGTCGCGCGTGATCCTGGTTTAACTCCTGGCCAATGTCTGGCCTGGACCTTTGTCTTCGTTGTATATGAAGAGGGGCACCGTCCACCTTGAGTACCTCAGGCGTTCGTTCTTCTCGTCCCTCGACGTTTGTCACGACTCACCGCAAAGTGCAAACCGGCCAATCTGTGCTGTCTGGTCGCACGTCCCTCCATTTCGGGATAAACCCTTCAGTACTCTCACAGTTCTCTTCCTAGAGACTGTTCTCGCAGCCATGGCCACTTCCAACGTCAAAGCCAGCCTGGAGATCACCAAGGGTGCATCCGTTATGGACCCCATTCCCTTGGACACCAGCTCCTCCAACACCTCGGCTCACGACGAGAACGCCATTCTTCTTGGCCCTTTCCCCACCGAAGAAGAATGGGCCACTCTTCCCCGTGTTGCCGGATCCATTCCCTGGCAGGCGTGGACTGTCGCTGCGGTTGAGTTCGTGGAGCGCTTCAGCTACTACGGTACCAGTGCCGTCTTCGTCAACTTCATCCAGAAGCCCCTTCCAAAGGGCTCCAAGACTGGTGCAGGTTTTCTCAAGAAAGGTGTCAGTTCTGGCGCCTTGGACATGGGCCAGCGAGCCTCCACTGGTCTCACCATGTTCAACCAGTTCTGGTCCTACATCACACCTCTTGGAGGAGCCTGGCTGGCTGACGAGTACTGGGGCCGCTATCTCACGATCCAGTACGCCAATGTCTTCGCCATCGTCGGCCACATCATCCTCATCTTCTCTGCCATCCCACAGGTCATTGTCAAGCCCGATGTCTCCATCGCCATTTTCTCCGTCGGTCTCGTCATCATGGGACTTGGCACGGGCGGTTTCAAGTCGAACATCTCTCCCCTCATCGCCGAGCAGTACAAGGATCAGAAGGCTTATGTCAAGGTCAAGAAGAACGGAACCAAGGTTATTGTTGACCCTGCTACTACTACGGCTCGCATCTACATCTATTTCTACCTGCTGATCAACATGGGATCCCTTACCGGTTCCCTTGCCATGGTTTACTCCGAGCATTTCGTCGGTTTCTGGCTGTCTTACACTCTTCCCACAATCTGTTATCTACTGTGCCCGATGATTCTGGTCTTTTTCAAGAAGCACTACAAGCTCACACCTCCCACCGGATCTGTCATGGGCAAGGCGTTCAAGCTCATCCGATTCGCTATGAAGAAGAGCCCCAAGGCAAACAAGTTCAAGGATGAAGGCTTCTGGGAGCGCGTCAAGCCCAGCGCACTACGGTCCAGCGGGGACACCCTCCCATCCTGGATGACCTTCGACGACGCTTGGGTTGACGAGGTCCGCCGTGGACTTCTGGCGTGTAAGGTTTTCCTTTGGTACCCGCTTTACTGGCTCGCCTACAACCAGATGACCGGTAACCTCGTGTCTCAGGCCAACACCATGAACCTTGGCAGCACTCCCAATGACATCGTGGCCAAGCTCAACCCCATCTTCATCATCATCGTTATACCTCTCATGGACTTCCTTGTCTACCCTGGTCTCCGAAAGATGGGTGTCAACTTCACCCCCATCAAGAAGATCACCGCTGGTTTTGCGCTGTCTTCGTTCGCCATGGTGTCTGCCTGTGTCATCCAGTACTACATCTACAAGATGTCCAAGTGCGGCAACCAGATCAACAAGCTCAGCAAGACACGCAAGGATTGCAGCGCTGACATCTCTGTCTGGATTCAGGTCTTCCCCTACGGTCTCATCGGCTTCTCTGAGGTCCTCGCTTCCATCACCAAGCTGGAGTACGCTTACACTAAGGTAAGAGCTTTATGTACCACTAGATTTCGAGACAAGCACTGACAAAGAACCAGGCCCCTCAAAACATGAAATCGACCATTCAGGCCATCGCGCTTTCGACCTCCGCTTTCTCCGCAGCCCTTGGTCAAGCTTTCGTTGGTCTCTCAGAAGATCCACTTCTCGTCTGGAACTATGGCTCGGTAGCTGTCATCGCCATGGCAGGTGGTATCGGCTTCTGGTTCACGTTCCGTAAGGCCGACAAGGAAGAAGACGCGCTCAACCAGTTGCAACAGAGCAAGTACCTTGGCAACAAGAAGCCAGATGACGTCGAGAACCATGAGGTTGAGGTGCAGAGCGTGAGGAACGAGAAGAATGGTCTTCACTAGACCTCTGTGTATCAAGAAATGTTTGATGTAAGCTTGGGAAGGAATTGTCGTTACTGCTGAATACCCCGGGCAAGAAGATGCATGTGCATTTTACTCTCATGAATGAAGAATCATGAACACCCTCAAGCTTGATCATCGCCGTGACTTCTAAACCACACCTTCCCTTCCATCTCACAGCACCACTCACCCACAGTTTTCTACTCAATCATTACATCAAAACAAGTACTGAACCTCATCTCACCACCCCGTTCCCAGACCCATACCATCATGTGCCGGCCCTTCTCCATACACTCAGGCCTATCCAAACGTTAACGTCACATCCCTGCGCTTTCCCACTACCCCACGACTACTTACAATCTCACCGTCATCCAATTGCCCTTGTCAAACAGATCTGGCGGCTTCACGATGCTCAAATCATCTGGTGAGTAACTAAAACTCTCCTCCTGAACGAACCCTCTTGGACAAGTGTCTCGGCAGTAAGTTTGCTGATGTCAACGAGTTCTTTCTCTGGCTCTCCAGCCCAATATAGAGCTACCTTGCCGCCATCATGCTCATTGCCGGCGTTGTTCCGGCGAGAATGGCCGTAGCCGCCGAACATCAACTTGATACTTGAGCCTGCGGCCGCTGTGGCCATGGGTGCTGGTGCTTCGTGATGTTCCAACGTTACGTCTGGCGTTGCTAGGTACTGATTTTGCGCCCGCTGATCAGGATGACATGCATGCGTATCCCTGTTGTTGTTGAGGGCCCAGAGATAGTCCTTTCCTTCTTCAATCCAGTCTCCGGAATTTTGTTTGGAGCGGGGCCAACCGTGGCAGTACTCGGCGAACCAAGGCATGAGGGGATCGACTGGAAGTTCGCCGGCTGCGGCGGCTTTCTGGGACGTGTAAGCTGCATACTTGTCAACGAGTGAGATGAGCGAGCGCGCTCACTCGCTGACAAGTATGGTAAGCTGGGGGCATGGAGAGATTGGGAAGGAAGAAGAAGACGGACTTTTATCATGGCAAGGATCTCGGTGTTGTTGTGGGACGTGCAGTGCACCCATAAGTGGGCGGATGCGGAGGCTAGGAGGGAGGCGGTTGCTAGAGTTGAGGCGAGCTTCATTGTGTGGTGTGACGGAGAAGGAGGGTTGGAGGTGCGAAGTTAGGGGTTGTTTAGATGTTGGTAAGGATGTGGCAGGGTGCGAACATGGAAGGATGTGGAGTGCTTCTGCTAATCACAGTGTGCCCGTTGAATGAGGTATGGAGATGAAATTAACAAGCAATGGACCGATAAGACAGCGCGGCGTGCTTCACCCCCAGTCTTCCAATATAAAGAACAATCGTGTGACCTCCACGACTTCATCTTCCCTCGCTTTCAGGTAAGGGAATCTCCGACATCGCGTCTTCGAAAGCTCCTTCGCCCGCTGCATTCAATTCTTCGACCAGAATACTTCCCACGCTCCCATCGCCGTTGCACTAGCCTCCTCGTAGCTCTCGTGACCCAGCGAAGTCGCTTGCTCGTACATCTCGTGACCCATCGAGCTCGCTCCTCCCTCTCGAGCCAAGGTTTTTGTATCCCCAAACATCTCGTGCGTATTCAAGTCCGCGGCCTTCTCCTTCCCCTGCATCGCGATCCATTTTATCCCTCTAGCCACCCACCTCGCCCGAACCCACACGCGCTTTGCAAGCACATCCTATGCCTGCAGCGAAAGCAAGTTAGGAACATGATACATCTAGCTCCACCACCACTCAGCCAGATAGCGCAAATATCCAGGAACCCAGTGTAATTCCGACGTACCCACGACGCCAAACAAACTGGCCAGGGACGTCAGGTTGAGCCAGTAGCGCGACAAGAAGCCCATTGCATCACTGCCTTCCTGAAAATTCACGCCGAGGTGTTGCGCAATGCTGACGAGAAGCTGTAACGTGCAGTGGAAGTACAAGAACTGCAAAGCTAGATTGACGATAACCTTGATGGCTTTGGACTTCGTTCTGTAGAAGTGAGGCTCGTAGTCGAGTAGGGCTTCGGACCAGAGGCGGCGAGGCTGGTATTCGGGCGGTACGCCGTAGTAAGGGCGAATAGGTTCAGTGGGGCGTGAAATGTATGTATTGGGATTGAAGATGTCGGCGGCGCGAAGGTGGAAGTTTAGGAGTGGAGCAAGGGTGGTTGGAATTGGCTCATGGGCTGTTTTGAATTAGCGGCTGTGTGATGGGAAGAAGGGAGACGAGATGGGAAACCTACGCTGATAGCTTTGGCGGCGCTCGAGGGCATATTTACCTCGGCTTGAAATGCTTGTGTAGTGAACAAAAGCCAGCACGTGTCGGACTGTGAATGTGAAGGCGATCAAGAAGAGGCAGACACTGAGCCTGAAGCTCATGTTCAGCGATAGTATTGCTAGGCGCGGCAAAATCATCCAACTTATGGCGAACAAAGCCTACCGTACGTCAAGAAAATGTGAGAATGACCGGACTTCGATGTACTCACAGCGTAAGCTCTACCTGCGTGTATGAGCCGCCCGATCGCTGAGTCTTTGGATGGGTCTTTAGGGTCTTCAGAGTCTTCGTAGTCTACATCCTCCAAGCCAGCGTTCCTAAACTCCGAATATCCTCGGCCTGGAAATGTACTCTTCTGCGGCTTCTTGGGCTGGAACTTGATTTGATTGCCAGCGAAGGCGCCGTAAGGACCTTGCTTGGGCCGTACATTCATCGCGCGACCAGGAAACGCTCCTGTTGGCTTCTTCGTGGGCTGCGCACCCTGCTGCGCGAAGGAGTCGTCGCTGTTGTAGCTCTCTAGAAATCCGAGATTCTGTCGCTGTCCATGGAGGGTACCATAGCGTTCGGTTTGGGCGCTCGCGTGCGTGCGACGAGCGATTCCCACCATGATGTCCTAGAATTTGAGATACGTGGAATGTGTGAGGTAGCACTGAAGAAGACAAGGCCATAATGTTCAAGCTGGGTGCTGATTGTTGGCTGTGCGCTGCGTTTTTTGAACAAAGAAGACAAATGCCGAACTAGGAGTCCTGCAGCACGACGCCAGATGCGGAAAGTTGCGATGTTACACAAACACAAAGAATCGAATGCACTGCGA